>ERZ772971.256-NODE-256-length-35389-cov-4.558046_pt1 | contig 35389 bp, 50 predicted proteins | sample MGYA00511943_ERZ772971 | MGnify/ENA primary metagenome ERZ772971 (study PRJEB29015, sample SAMEA2737929) | human oral metagenome | biome: human oral; feature: human-associated habitat; material: dental | place: China | collected 2144 ... | reverse complement strand
AATCGCTACGCGATTTTTATGGGAACCCGCCGTACTACCTGTACTGTCTGCGGCGGCGCGCCTTGTTACGCTTTTTTATCTATTCAACTATATTGAGGTGCCAAGCGGCATCAATACTGGCCTCGCCAAGCGTCTTCCCGCCGCTGTCCCGCAGCCGCGCCGCTATAATGCCCGCCTCTTTGCTTCCGTCACGCCGTCATGTCCCGCTTTCTTTCCCCCGCCTGGCGCGGGGTGCTTTGGTCGCTGTTTTCTTCCCTGAATTTCGCCCTGATGGGCGTCATCACCAAAGCCAGCGCGCAGCATTTTCCTTTTTCTTCCAACGAACTCGCCACCTGGCGCAATTTGCCTGCCACGCTTGCCCTGGGCGGCTTTGCCCTGCTGCGCGGGCAGCGTTTTGCCACGCAGCATCTGCGCGCACACGTCATCCGCAGTGTTTCCGGTGGTACCTCCACCCTCATTTATTTCTACACCCTCACGCTGTTGCCGCTGGCCACCGCCGTCACGCTCGGCTACAGCTCGGCCATTTTCCTCGCCCTGCTGTCTTTCATCCTCCTGCATGAACACATCACCCACCGCACTGTTGCCGTGCTAATCATTGGTCTGATGGGTGTCGTCGTGCTGCTGCGACCGGGCTTTTCCGCCGGGCAGGCTTGGGGGCTTTCCTGCGGTCTTTTCGGCGCGGCGGCGACCGGCCTCGCCCATTTGCAGTTACGCGAGATGAGCGCCACCGGCGAGCCCGCCTGGCGTATCGTTTTTTATTTTTCGCTGGTCAGCACCCTGATGAGCGCCATGCTAGCCACCGCTCAAGGCTGGCACGCGCCGCCGCTTGCCGCTCTGCCCTATCTGTTCGGCATTGGTGCGAGCGGTCTCACCGCGCAACTGGCGCTCACCCGCGCCTATGCCGTCGGGCAGAAATTCACCGTCGCCGCGCTTTCTTATTTGACCGTCGTCTATTCCGTCGTTTTCGGCCACTATCTCTTCCGCGAAACGCTCGGCTGGCAGGAAATGGCAGGCATCGCCATCATCATCGCCGCCGGACTCGTCAGCATCACCCGCAATCCTCATTAACGCGGGCATTCTCCCGCCTGCATGCTGACGATATGTTCGGGCGCGATGCACATATGGCAGGCATTGACAAAGGTCAGTCTCTGCCGCCGCCCGCCTGCATCGAAGGTCACGCAGACGGGATCATGTGCTTCGGGGCAGCTGCGCGCCGCGCAGCCGGGGCTTTCCAGCGGCGTTTTTGCCGCCATGACCCACGGTCCATCAAACGGTCGGCGTTCCCGCTGACAGGCGGCGAGCAGTAGCAGCGCCGCCATCATCCACCACGTTTTCATCGCCGTACAAATCCCTGCGCCTGCAAAAACGCCAACACATGCGGACGCAGTGGAAGTCGACGCAGAAAAGCAGAAACTCCGGGCATTCCGTCACATAGGCCATGTCCGACGCCGCACGGCGGATGCCGGCACGAATCGCCGCATCCGTGATGCGGATGACGGACACACATTGCAGATGATTTGAGGTGGATGCCATCCGTCCGGCATCCATTAACGCAGCCAGTATCTCCGGCAGCACGGGTTTGTCGCTGAATTTGCGGATGGAGCGGTGCGCCAGCGCGGTTTCCAGGGCAGGCAGGCTTTTTATGGACATGGTGACCTCACGACAGAATGGAAAGAAATGGCAGCCTATCCCGCCCCGCCTGCCTTCGCAAGCACGAAGGCGCAGGCAAGCGCGAGCAGTAAAAACGGCCCCGGCTGCGGGAAGAGCAGGCAAATACCCGCCGCCAGCGCCCACAGTCCCAGGATCAGCGACCAGCCGAGGCAGCCTGCATCCGCCAGTTGCCAGAATGCCGCGCCAACCAGCATCAGGGCAAAACCAGCCATGATGAACCACAGCAGGGCGAACGCAGCAGCGTCATTGGCACGCACGGCGGCCATCAGGCCGCTACGCCACAGCCGCCGCAGGGTATCGCCCATCAGGATGAATGCCAGAGCGTTGTGCAGGATGCCGGTTGCGACCAGTACCAGGGAAAGCCATTTCAGCATGGGAACCTCTGTCGTGGTAAGAGTGTGGGTTCATGGATGTAAAAAACGCTGCCGGCGGCAGCGTTTGGCGAGTTTTATTTGAAGCCGTCGCGCAGTTCGACGGTGCGGTTGAAGATGGGGTTGTCCGCCGTGCTGTCCGGATCAACGGCATAGTAGCCGAGGCGTTCGAACTGGTACACGGTGCCCGCTTCCGCCGCTGAGGCCGGTTCGGTTTTTGCGCCGGTGATGATGGTGAGCGAATGCGGGTTGATGGTATCAAGGAAGTGCTCCGCTGCCATCGGGTCGGGCTGGCTGAAGAGGCGCTCGTAGTTGCGGATTTCGCAGTCGCGCGCGTGGCGGGCGCTGACCCAGTGGATGACGCCGTTCGCTTTGTAGCCTTCGGGGTTTTTACCGAGGGTATCCGGGTCGTGGTGGCAGCGCAGTTCGATGATGTTGCCCGCAGCGTCTTTGATGACTTCGTCGCAGGTGATGACGTAGCTGCCACGCAGACGCACTGCCTGACCGGGCGCGAGGCGTTTCCATTTTTTCGGCGGTTCTTCGGCGAAGTCGTCCTGCTCGATGTAGAGAATGTTGCCAAACGGTACGGCGCGGCTGCCCTGGCCGTCGTCCTGCGGGTGATTCGGCAGCTGATAGGTTTCTTCATGGTCGTCCGGCAGGCTGGTGATGGTCAGTTTGAGCGGGCGGACGACGGTCATGCGGCGCGCAGCGTGTTCGTTCAGGTAGTCGCGGATGGTGCTTTCAAAGTAGTCGATGGCGATGGTGCCGTCAGCTTTGCTGATGCCGATTTTGCGGCAGAAGTCGCGTAATGCCCCGGCGGGGATACCACGCCGCCGCATACCGGCGATGGTCGGCATGCGCGGGTCGTCCCAGCCGTTCACGTGGTTTTCTTGCACGAGCTGGATGAGGCGGCGTTTGGAAAGGACGGTGTATTCGAGCGAGAGGCGGGCGAATTCGATTTGCTGCGGGTGGCAGGGGGTGTCGAGCACGTCCAGCACCCAGTCGTAGAGCGGGCGGTGATCTTCAAATTCGAGGGTGCAGAGGCTGTGGGTGATGCCTTCGAGCATATCCGAGAGGCAGTGGGTGTAGTCGTACATCGGATAGACTTTCCACGAGTCACCGGCGTGGAAGTGCGCCATGTGGCGGATGCGGTAGATGACAGGGTCGCGCATGTTGATGTTGGGCGAGGCCATGTCGATTTTGGCGCGCAGGACGTGGCTGCCGTCCGGGTGTTTGCCGTCTGCCATTTCCTGAAAGAGGGCGCGGTTTTCTTCGATGCTGCGTTCACGGTAGGGGCTGTTGCGGCCGGGTTCGGTTAGGGTGCCGCGATTTTCGCGGATTTCTTCGGCATTCTGACTGTCCACATAGGCGAGGCCTTTGTCGATAAGCTGGAAGGCGTAGTCCAGCAGTTGCGGGAAGTAGTCGCTGGCGTGGTACAGATGTTTCCAGTCAAAACCGAGCCAGTGCACGTCGCGCTGGATGCTCGCCATGTATTCTTCGTTTTCTTTTTCGGGGTTAGTGTCGTCATAGCGCAGGTTGCAGTAGCCGCCAAAGCGCCGCGCCATGTCGAAGTTGAGGCAGATGGATTTGACGTGGCCGAGGTGCAGGTAGCCGTTGGGCTCAGGGGGAAAACGGGTAACGATGCGGCCATCGTTTTTGCCGTTTTTCAGGTCTTCTTCGATGATGTTTTTGATGAAGTTGGCGGCTTCCGGAGTTTGGCTCATGATGTCCTCGTGCGTTGCTGTTTGGGTTCGCCATAGGGCGGTGTAAAATGCAGCATTTTATCAGGTTATATGGGGCATCAATGCGTTTGCACGGACTGTTATGTGTTCTTGGTTTGCTGGTTTTGACAGCATGTTCATCGTATCAGCGGCAGCATCATCACCACCCGCCGCGTCAGCAGCCGGCGAGCGCCAATATGGGGCAGGATCCCTGGGACAATTTTGCGCCGCGCGACCCGCGTTATCAGAATGAACCGCAACCCGCCACGGCTTCCATGGAAAACGCCTGCGTCTTGCTGGATCAGCGCCCGCACTGGGCGGAAGCGCTGGATGCGACGCGGATGCGCTGGCATATCGAGCCGTGGTATGTGCTCGCTTTCATGCACCAGGAATCCCGCTTCAACCCAACGGCGATGAGCAAATCGAAGGCATATGGCTATGCGCAGGTGAAGCAGCCGACCTGGGAGTGGTATCAGCTGAAACGTGGCCGGCAGAACGTCTCGCGCGAGCGCTTCGACGATGCGGTGGATTTCATCGGCTGGTATGCCAACCAGAACGTCATCAGGAACGGTGTTGACCTGAACGACGTAAAAAACCAGTACCTCGCCTATCACGAAGGCCTGGGGGGTTACGAGAACCGCAGTTTCCTCGCCAAACCCTGGCTGATGACCATCAGCGACAAAGTTGCCGACCGCGCCGCCCTCTATCAGGCGCAGTTGCTCGACTGCCCGATCATGCGCACCTACTGATGCTGCTCGCGCCGGACAAAGCCGCCTTCCTCGACCTGCTGCACTCGCGGCAGGTTTTTGCTTATCCGACCGAAGCGGTGTACGGCCTCGGCGGCGATCCGCAGGATGCCGACACCTTCGCGCAAATCCTGCGCCTGAAAGGCGGACGCCGCCCCGGACAGGGCATGCTGCTGGTCGCTGCCGACTGGGCGCAATGCCACGACTGGGTGGCAGGATTGGATGCCGCGCTCATCGCCCGTCTCGAACAGGAAGCCGCTGACCGCGCCACCACCTTCATCCTGCCCGCAGCCGATAACGTCCCCGCCTGGCTGCGCGACGAAGCCACGGGGCGTATCGCTATCCGCGTCTCGCGTCACCCGCTTGTCTGCCAACTCTGCGCCTGGGCGGGCAGCCCGCTCATCTCCACCTCCGCCAACCCCAGCGGTGCGCCACCGGCGCGCAGCGCGGCGGAAGTGCAACACTACTTCCCCGCCCTGCCGGTCATAGCGGGCGTACTCGGCGGCGAGGACAAACCCAGCCGCCTGCTCGACGTGGCAAACGCCACCCTCATACGCGACTGATACAAGGAGAGAACCATGAAACTCGCCATCCTCGGCGGCGGCCAGCTCGGCAAAATGTTCCTGCAAGAAGCGACGGACTACCCCATGCCGGTTGCCGTACTCGATCCCGACCCGCGCGCGCCCTGCGCCGCCATGACCGGCCTCTTCAAACAGGGCGACTTCAACGACAAACAGACCGTGCTCAACTTCGCCCAGGACGCCACTGCCGTCGGCATCGAAATCGAGCACGTCTCGGTGGAAGCCTTGGAAGAACTCGAAGCGATGGGTAAACGCGTCATCCCCGCGCCGCGCGTCCTGCGCATCATTCAGGACAAAGGCCTGCAAAAACAATTCTATGCCGACCACAAACTGCCCACCGCGCCGTTCTACCTCGCCGACAACCTCGCCGACGTTGACCTAGAACGCATCCCGCTGCCCTTCGTGCAAAAAAACCGCACCGGCGGCTACGACGGCAAAGGCGTCCAGGTCATCGTTACCGAAGAAGACCTGCCGAAACTGCGCGACGTCCCGTCTGTCATCGAAACCCTCTGCCCCATCGCGCACGAAATCGCGGTCATCGTCGCCGCTGACGACGCCGGCAAAACCGTCGTTTACCCAGTCGTGGAAATGATCTTCGACAAAGTCCTCAACCTCGTGGACTACGTCCAAATGCCGACTTTCCTCAACGCCGACATCCGCAAACGCGCCCAGGCGCTCGCCGTTGAACTCGTGCAGGCCTTCGGCGCGGCAGGCCTCTACGCCGTGGAAATGTTCGTCACCCAGAGCGGCGACATCTGGATCAACGAAACCGCGCCGCGTGTACACAACAGCGGCCACCTCACCATCGAAGCCTGCGCCAACTCCCAGTTCGAACAAATGTGGCGCCTGCTTGCCGGCATGCCGCTCGCCTCCGTACAACAATACCGCCTCGCCGCGATGGTGAACCTCATTGGCGCCTACGGTCATAGCGGCCCTGCCGTCCTCGAAGGCCTGGACGAAGTCCTCGCGCTGGATGAAACCTTCATCCACTGGTACGGCAAAGCCGAAACCCGTCCGGGGCGGAAAATGGGGCACATCACCGTGCTGGCTGACCACGAACCCGCACTCAAAGCCAAAATCGACAAAATCCGCAAAGCCGTGCGGGTGGTGAGCTACCGATAACCCTACCTGAACATCAGAGAAGCATATGCACAAAATCGGCATCATCATGGGCAGCGACAGCGACCTCCGCATCATGCAGGACGCTGCCCGCACCTGCGAACAATTCCATACCGCCTACGAACTCACCATCGTCTCGGCACACCGCACCCCGGAGCGCCTGCTCGACTACGGCAAAACCGCTGCCGGGCGCGGATTCAACGTCATCATCGCCGGTGCGGGCGGCGCAGCACACCTGCCCGGCATGGTCGCCGCCATCACCCCGCTGCCGGTCATCGGCGTACCGATACATTCCAGCAACTCCATCGACGGCTGGGACAGCATCCTCTCCATCCTGCAAATGCCGGCGGGCGTACCGGTCGCCACCGTAGCGCTGAACGGCGCAAAAAACGCCGCCCTGCTCGCCCTGCGTATCTGTGCCAGCCACGATCCTGACCTGCGCGAACGCATCGCCGCCTACCAGGACGAAATGCGCCGCACCGTGCTCGACAAAGCAGCGGCACTAAAAAGCGAATACCCCTGCGATTACCAAGGTGCATGACGGACACTTACCCCCGCCGCTATGCCCGCCGTTATCGAAACCCACCCGCTTGACCCCTTCCTGCCGCCTGCGGCCCGCCTGCTCATGCTGGGCAGTTTCCCGCCGCCGCAGACGCGCTGGAAAATGCCGTTCTACTACCCAAACCTGCAAAACGACATGTGGCGCATCTTCGGCCTCATCTTCTTTGCCGACCGCGATCACTTCCTCACCGCCGACGGCAAAGGCTTCCGCGAAACCGAACTGCGCACCTTCCTGACCGCAACAGGCATCGCCATCAGCGACACCGCGCAACGCGTCGAACGCCTGCGCGGCAACGCCGCCGACCAATCACTGCGCATCCTTGAGCCCCTGAACCTTGCGGCGCTGCTTGACCGCCTTCCCGCCTGCCGTGCCATCACCACCACCGGTGCACTCGCAACCGCTACCCTGCTCACGCAACTGCCGGCCACGACCGCTGCACCGCGTATCGGCGCACCGGTCAGTACCACCTTCGCCGCCCGCCCCCTGCACCTGTACCGCCTGCCCTCATCCTCGCGCGCCTACCCGCTGCCGCTGGCACAAAAAGCGGCGGCCTACCGCGACTGCTTCGCCGCAGAGGGATTGCTCGCCTGAACGCACCGGCATCAAGATATCGTCGTTTATGAGGACACAAGACGGCGAGCCGAAGACGGGACAAATAGCACGGCGAGACCCGTTAACACCATATCCGCTCTATTCGGGAACGACGATATGCCGAAAGCGTATCACCGCATGCCAAATAGCACTCACACCGCCGCCCTTCCCCGCTTGACCGCCCCATAGCAAGCGCACATAATCGCCCGCCTTTCCCCATTCACAAAACCATGATTACCCTGCAACACCTGCAAAAAACCTATCGCCATAAAGGCCAGGACATCCACGCCCTGCGCGACGTCAACCTGCACGTCGCCGCAGGCGAAATCTACGGCGTCGTCGGACAAAGCGGCGCCGGCAAAAGCACCCTCATCCGCTGCGTCAACCTGCTCGAACGTCCCGATAGCGGCCGTGTCATCGTTGCCGGCGAAGACCTCACCGCGCTCGATCCCGCCGGACTGCTGCGCGCGCGTCACAAAATCGGCATGATTTTCCAGCACTTCAACCTGCTTTCCAGCCGCACCGTCTATGCCAACATCGCCCTGCCGCTGGAACTCATCGGCGCGGACAAAAAAACCATCGCCGCCAAAGTGCAGCCGCTGCTGGCGCTGACCGGCCTTGAAGACAAAGCCGGACACTACCCCGCGCAACTCTCCGGCGGCCAAAAACAGCGCGTCGCCATCGCCCGGGCACTGGCTGCCGAGCCGCAAGTGCTGCTTTCGGACGAAGCGACCTCGGCGCTCGACCCGAAAACCACCGAAGACATCCTTAACCTGTTGAAAAACATCAACGAAAAACTGGGACTGACCATCCTGATGATCACCCACGAAATGGAAGTCGTTAAACAAATCTGCGACAAAGTCGCCCTTATTGACGGCGGACAACTGGTCGAAACCGCCGACGTCAGCACCTTCTTCACCGCGCCTGCCTCGGCGCTTGGCAAACAATTCGTTGCGCAAACCCAGCGCTTCGACCTGCCGGAGGACTACCAGGTGCGCCTCAAACCCGCCGGCACGCACCCCGTCGTCAAAATCGGCTTCCTCGGCCACCACATCGACGAACCCGTCCTCTCCTCGCTGACCAAACGCTTTGGCGTCAACATCAGCATCATCCAGGCCAAAATCGAACACATCGGCAGCAGCACCCGCCACGGCCTGCTCGTCGCCGAAATCATCGGTGAACCGGGGCAGACCCGCGACGCACTTGCCTACCTCACCACCCAACCCGTCAGCACGGAAATCCTCGGCTATGTTGAATAACCTCCTCAAACTCTGGCATGCCATCAGCGGATGGTGGGAATCCTTCACCACCTGGCTACACGCCCTCATCGGCGACACCGCCTGGCTCATGCTCGTCAGCGCCTGCGAAACCCTCTACATGACCCTGAGCGCGACCCTCATCGCCGCCATCTTCGGTACCCTGCTCGGCCTCATCCTCTACGCGACGCGACGTGGCCGCTTCCTGGCGAATCCCTACGTCTATTACCCGCTCGGCATCATCGTCAACATTGGCCGCTCCATCCCCTACATCATCCTCGCCCTGTGGATCGTGCCCTTCACCCGCTTCATCGTCGGCGTCTCCATCGGCAACACCGCCGCCATCGTCCCGCTCACCCTCTCCGCCGTCCCCTTCATTGCCCGCATGGTGGAAAACATGCTGAACGAAGTCCCCGGCGGCCTCATCGAAGCAGCGCAGGCCATGGGCGCAAGCCCTACGCAAATCATGCGCAAAGTGCTGCTGCCCGAAGCCCTGCCCGGCATCATCAACGCCCTCACCATCACCCTCATCGCCCTCATCGGCTATTCCGCCATCGCCGGCGCCCTCGGCGCGGGCGGACTCGGTAAAGTCGCCTACGCCTACGGCTACCAGCGCTACCGCCCGGACATCATGCTCTACACCGTCTGCATCATCGTCGTGCTGGTGCAGAACATCCAGTGGCTGGGAGACGCCCTCGCCCGCCGCTTCGATCACCGCTAATCCCAACCTAACCGGAGAAAACCCATGAAAAAACTGACCCTTGCCGCCCTCATCGCCGGCCTTGCCGCCGCCGCCCAAGCCGCCCCCTTCAAAGTCGGCGCGATGACCGGCCCCGAAGGCGAACTCGTGCACATCGCCGCCAAAATCGCCAAAGAAAAACACGGCATGGACGTAGAAGTCATCGAATTTGAAGACTACGTCATGCCGAACGTCGCCCTCTCCGACGGCTCCATTGACGCCAACGCCATCCAGCACAAACCCTACCTCGACGTCATCACCAAAGAGCGCGGTCTTGACCTCGTCGCAGTTGGCAACACCTTCGTCTATCCCGTCGGTGCTTACAGCAAAAAAATCAAAGACATCAAAGAACTCAAAGACGGTGCCAAAATCGCCATCCCGGGCGACCCCACCAACGGCGCGCGCGCCCTCATCCTGCTCGACAAACAGGGCCTGCTCAAACTCAAAGACAACACCAACCTCGAAGCAAGCGTGATGGATATCGCTGAAAACCCGCACAACTACAAAATCAGCGAAATCGAAGCCTCACAAGTGCCAAGCGTGCTGCCAGACGTTGATCTCGCCATCATCAACTCCAACTATGGTGTGAACGCGGGACTCATCCCGAAACGCGATTCCCTCTTCATGGAAGACGCCGATTCGCCCTACGTCAACATCATCGTGGTGCGCACCGCTGATAAGGACAAAGACGAAGTCAAAAAATTCGTCGAATCCTACCAAAGCAAAGAAGTCGAAGAGGCCGCCGAAAAATCCTTCAAAGGCGCCGCCGTCAAAGGCTGGTAAAACCCTTTACCACTGCACACAGGCATCCGAGAGGATGCCTGTTTTTTTGCGGCAACGTCCGCCAAGCGGAATAAATAGTGGACCCGCCAAGCGGGATAAATACTGAGCCCGCCCAGCGGAGGTTCAGGTGAATGGTCGCAATAGCCTCTCTACGCTCACTCGTACCGCGCTAATCGGGCATAAAAAAGGCAGACTGCAGTCTGCCTTTCATTTTGCTATCCGCCGTTTATTGTTTTTTCAGGCGGTAATTGGCTTGTTCGTCCGCGTTGCGTTCGCCGGTGGTGCCATCGTCATCACGCATTTCCAAGAGGCCGTCGCCAATGAAATAAACGTAGCCGTTGCCCGCTTCGTCGAGGCGTAGCAGGGTTTTGTCTTCGTTCAGGCTGTATTTACCGCGTACGGTTTCCGGTTTGGCGTCTTTTTCTTCGAGGAACAGCGTGGTCAGTTCGTAGCTGCCGTCATCGTTGATGATGAGGGTGGTATCAATACCCGGGCAGCTTGCGCAAGGCAGAACGCCTTTGTAAGTACCGCTGAATGCCGTTTGACTTGCAGCAGGGGCGGCAGCCGGAGTGGACTCTGCGGGTGCAGCGGCAGGAGCGGAAGCCGCAGGAGTGCTGGCAGCAGCGGGTTTGGCGGGCTCTGCCGCTTTTTTGTCTTCGCAGCCGGTGAGAGCGACTGTGGCGATAGCCAGGGCCAGGGCGAGTTTTTGCATGATTTTTCCTCATGTGTTGTAGGGGGGGCTACTGTATCGGTTTTTTCCCCGCCTGTGGGTGTGTTATGTGAAAAATTACGCTGTTTCCGCTTTATTTTTTGTTCATTTTGCTATTACTATTTTTTTGCGCTTTAACTATGCCAACCCGTTAACCCCGCTAGGCTTCGTACAGACAAAAAAGCTTCTCACCAGTCGCTTCCCATACTCGCGCTGCTTAATGGGGCACAGACTTCTCGCAGCGTACCAAGGGACTTGGTATAAAACCCTCAACCTCACAGGAGAACACACCATGCAATTACGCATTACCTTGCTCACCGCTGCCCTGCTCACCAGCGGGGCCAGCTTCGCTGCCACGCAGTACTACGGCGGTATGTACCAGTGCGACCCATCGCCGGGTTACCTCAACCTTGCCGTCAGCGAGGGTAAACCTGCCAATATCGATATTTGGTATTACCGCGTTGAAGAAGACAGTTACTACCACCTTAAAGGTGAAGCTGAATGGGGCAAAAACGGCGGTGAATTTCGCGACGGCAGTATCGGGTTACGCGTCAAAGACAACAAAGCCACCTGGCTGGGCTGGGACGGCAAAGTCAATGAAGACTGCACCCCCTTCACCCTCAGTGCAAGAAAACCGCCACTGGAAGAAGCGCAAGCCCTGCTGGATCTCCTGAAAACTGCCGGTACCGATGCGACAGGTGTGCGCAGCGTTGCCGAAGCCGAAACTGCCGTGCCACCGGCAGATATGCTGCCCGAACTTGATCGAACCGCCACCAAGCAGGCAATTGATCAGGCACGCAGCGATTATTGGGCGCGCGCTTTCGCCGATCGTCGGCAAAAAGTTACTACCATGCCCATCACGGGCGACGGTAAAGACTACTTATCTACCGTGCAACCGCTGCTTAATGCCGACATGGGGCCCAGAGGGCTTTTTCGCCGTTACGATAACTCCGCTGCCGCACAAAAATACGAAAACGCCCTTATCGCCTACCGCCTGGCCATAACCGGCCTTGACCCAATGCTGGCCCGCCGTTCTACAAAAGAGTTATGCGACCGCCTCAACATGTTCAGCGGGTGGTATGCCAATACCTCTGAACGCCTGCAAATCGCTACGGGCATCCCGTTTGCCTTCTGGAGCCGCGACATAGCGCAAGAAACCATTGATCAACTGCGCAATTGCAAGCAGGGTGATGCTGCTGACTGGATTGTAGACAACTTCCCGACCATCACCCAGGCAGCGGACACCTATCAGGCTATCATCCCGAAAATCAAGGAAATGCTTGCCCTGCCGGATGACCACGACACCCTCGTCAAAACCGGCGGCCTGGCGCTAGACAAAACGCTGCGCGAACAATACAAATTGGAAAACGACGATATCGACCTGATGAGCGGCGGCGCATTAGGGCAAAAACGCGAAGCCATCAAAAACAAAATCAGCGGCAATATCCCCGCCATTATTGACAAAGCGCTGGCGGAGCAAGAGTACCGCTCGCAATACAAACTCTGCGAAGAACTTTTTGAACAAACCGGTATGCGCGACCTCGTCCAGCAATGCGCGGAAATCGCCCCGGCACACATGGCACAAGCCGCCCTCAACAAAGCCATCGCCAATGCAGACAACATCCACAGCATCGCCGCTGCCCGCCAAGCGGACTGGCTGCAACTGCCGCGTGTCAATAACGCCTCGGACGAAGCCATCGCCAAAGCAGAAGCCGCGCTCGAACCCGCCCGCGAACGCATCGCCAAACTGATACTGAGCGACATTGACGCCCAAATTGCCGCATCCCCCGACAGCGCCCTCAGCAGCGATGCCTGCCCGGACGCCTACCGTGTCCCAGACACTATCCAGCGCGCCTTTGATAGCTGCGTAGCACGCGTCAGAGCGCACAACAGCGCCGTCGCCGAAGCGAAATGCCAAGCGGCTATCGCCGCATCCGGCGCGAAAGACATCGCGGAAAACCGCATCCGCCTCTATTCATGGCGCAAGGTGTGGGGGACTGTTTAAATGTGCATAAAGAGGAAGAGGAAAAATCGGCGCCAAATTTTGGCGGTCAGCCCAATAACGGCGCGGGTTGCGGGGAAATGCAAGGTGGCGAGAAGGCGCGGAAAGGATATGCATAGGAACGCGCAAAAAACGGGCAAAACTTGCGCTGTTGCGTTGCTTATTTGTGCATAAATTGCGCGACGTTTAAACGGATTTAAAAAGCGGGTGAAGCGGCTGTTAAGGCCGTTTTTTTGTAGGCGCGTGGCGGGTCAGTAGAGGTCGAAGGACGCGTTGACGACCTGCCCGCATACCTCGAAATCTCCGTGGTTGAGCTCGGCACGCGGGATGTCGAACGGCTCGTAGTCCGGGTTGTCCGAAATCAGGCGTAAAGCGCCGGTCGGTATCCAGCGGGTACGTTTGATCCATAGACGATCGCCAATGCGGATCACGAAAATTTTGCCGTCCACCGGCATGCGGTGGCGCAGGTCAATCACAATGGTGGCCCCGTCGGGGACGGTCGGGGTCATGCTGTCGCCTTTGGTGAAGATGGCAGCGAGCTGGTTGGTGTCAAGACCGCGCTCTCTTATCCATTGGCGGCGGAACGCAAGGTAGCGGTCGGGTTTGACGGCGCCATCCGTAAACATCCCGTGCCCGGCGCTGGCCTCGATGTCATATGCGGCGACGTAGGCGTAGTCATCGTCATTACTCGCGGGGTATTCCGATCGTTGACCCGTCAAGAGCTCCCACGGGTGCGTCCCGTAAATCTGCGCCAACTCGAACAAGTTATCAAGGCTAGGCTCCCGCTCTCCCGCCTCCCATGCTTGCAGCGAACTACGCGAAAAGCCCGTAGTAGCGCGCTCAACTACGGCATCTCTAGATAATTTCGTGCCTTCGCGGGCAGTTTTCAGCCTGTCGCCCAGTTTCACCCTGCCGTCGAAGAGCGAGAGTGGTGCGGTTTCAGGTTGTGTAGTCATAAGGTGCAACTCGCAGGGAACCAAAAATCCCGGTTTCAGGTTTATCTAAGGTATTGAACAGGCAAACAATTAACCTAGAAGCAGGTCTTATTGCTTAAAATTAACCTGAAACCAACCTGTTTATACTTCTTGGCAACTTGGTTTCAGGTTATTATGTGCGCATCAGGTAAGCAAAACAGGTGAATAAATGCGCACAAATATAGTTACAAAAAAAGTGCCAGGCGACTGGCACCCCGCCGACATCATTGCCGGCCTGAAAAAGGCTGGAACCAACATGTCAGCGCTATCAACGGCGAACGGTCTAAGCCGGGGCGCTCTACGGAACGCACTTTATCGGAGATACCCCAAAGCGGAACGCATTATTGCCGCGACAATCGGCGTCTCTCCGGCGGTGATATGGCCGAGCAGGTATAGCAAGTAAGCTGGGCCAGATATGAACCCGAAATCAGGTTACACCGCGCAAGAGTTGGCCGATTTGCGGTTAGTAAGTCTGCCACAAACGCGCCCCGGTGTCACGAAGAAGGCGAAGCGGGAGGGGTGGCCGATGCAAGAACGTACCGGTCGCGGCGGCGGTAATGAATATGCCCTCTCGTCGCTGCCCGCTGAGGTGCAGGCCGAGATACATGAGCGTCACCTGCAAGCGCTTGCCAAGCAAAACCCCGTCGTCGTCCGCGAGGTGAAACACCTTGACCGCGACCTCGGTGCGTTAAGCGACAAGCAGCGCGCTGTAGCGGATGCACGGATGGCGCTGGCGCGCTATGTGCGCGAGGTGGAGGCCGCCTGCAAAACGCGGCAGGAAGCGGTGCGGCGCGTGAGCGAAATGAGCCGCGCGAATGAGCTGCCCGGCGACCTCAACCGGCAGTGCGCCATCGCCTGCGCGCGCAAGGGGGGCAAGCCGGGCGTGGGGACACGCGTCCTCTACCAGTGGCTGCTGGACGAGGAGCTGTGCGACAACGGCGCCGAGCGGCTGCGCGCTCTCGCCCCGCAAAAGCAGGGGCAGCCGCCCATCGCCCTGACACGGCGCGAATGGCTACCGGAGTTTTTGGGCGTGTACCGCAACACCAACGGCGTCTGTATCGCCGAGGCCTACCGCAGCTTTGCAAAGGCCTACGCGGCACGACATGGCGCGGCGCTGCTGCCCAGCCTCGGCGTGGTGGAGACGGTGATGAGCCAGATGCCCGCCTATATCCGCGAGCAGGGGCGGATTACCGGAGCGCGGATGCGCGCCCTGAAAACCTACGTCAAGCGCGACTGGTCCACCCTGAAAAACAACGACGTGTGGGTTGGCGACGGACACAGTCTAAAAATGAAGGTCAAACACCCCGACCACGGGCAGCCGTTTGTACCGGAACTCACCTTAATCATGGACACCGCCTGCCGCTACATCGTCGGCTGGTCGCTGTCCTACGCAGAAAGTTGCATTGCCGTCGCCGATGCCCTGCGCCACGCGATGACGAAGAACGGCATCCCCGCCATGTACTACTCGGACAACGGCGGCGGGCAAACGAACAAAACGCTGGATGCGGACATCAGCGGCATTTTTGACCGCCTCGGCATCCACCACGAGACCGGCATCCCCGGCAATCCGCAGGGGCGGGGCATCATCGAACGGGTAATGAAGACACTGGCGCACACCATCGCGCGCCAGTTTGCAACCTACCACGGTCCGGGCGCCGACCGCGACACAGTGCGGCAAATCCACACCGCTACCGCGTCGCTGGCCAAGGCGCAACGCGAGGGCAAACAGGAACTCACGCCGAAGCAGGCCTGGGCGCAGGGCAAGTTGCCGTCATGGGACGACCTGCTGAAAACCGTCGCAGCGGCGGTCAACTGGTACAACGAGGAGCACCAGCACCGCGAACTGGGCGGAATGACCCCGGCACAGATGCGGACGCACATCTTTGCGGAGATGACGGATGACGAATTCCACCCGCTGACTGAGGTCGAGGCGCGGGACATGTTCAGGCCGGGTTTCAAACGCGTGGTGCAACGCGGCTGGCTGACCGTACTGAACAACCAGTACTGGCACAGCGCCCTCGAAGCGCGCGACGGCGAAACCGTGCTAGCGCTGATCGACCAGCACGATCCGGCGCTGGCGATCATCCGCGACCTCGACGGGCGCTGGCTGTGCGACGCCAAGCTCGACGGCAACAAACGCGCCGCCTTTCCGGAGTCGCTGGTCGAACGCAGCCGCCGGCAACGCGCCGAACGCCGCCTGCGCAAGCTCGACGACGAGCGCGCCAAAGCCATCGCCGAAACCCGCCCCACCCTCGAACACGAAAAGACGCAAACCCTCCACGACCTGCTCGGCACGGGCGGGGGCGCGGCGGAACAAGAGACCCAATACCAATTTTTGAAAAGCATGATGTGAGGACAATACGACATGAGCAACAAAAGAGACGACCTGCGCGCTTACATGGACGCGCACGGCCTGACGCAGCAACAGGCGGCAAGCAAGCTGGACGTGTCCAGCGCGACGATCAACCAGTACTTGCAAGGTAAGTACAAAGGCGACACCGCCGCCCTGGACGGCAAAGTTACGCAACTGATAGCGCGCAGCCGCGAGAAAGCCAAAGCCGTGAACATCGGCTTTGTAAAGACCAAAACGGCGAAACATATCCACGAAACCGCAATGCTGGCGCACTCGCTGGGCGAAATCTATCTCATCATCGGTGAGGCGGGGCTGGGCAAAACAATGGCGCTGACCGAATACGCGAAACAGACCGCCGACGTGGTGATGATTGAGGTAGAGCCTACCTACAACGCCAAGGTGCTGCTGCAAACCATCGCGGCATCGCTCGGCCTGACCCCCGCACGTACCAACCACGAAATGATGACCGCTATCTGCGACAGATTGCGCGGCAGCGAGCGCCTGCTCATCGTGGACGAGGCCGAATTACTTGGACTCAAGCCCCTGGAAATCCTGCGCCGCATCCATGACCTGACCGGCATCGGCATCGTGCTGGCGGGAATGCCGCGCCTGCGCGCCAACCTGCGCGGCGCACGTGGCGAATACAAACAGCTGTATAGCCGCATCGGCTTTTGCCAGGACATCAAGAACGCCCTGCCGGCCGAGGACATCGCCAAGATTGCCGAGGCCACCCTCGGCAACAGCGACCACAACGAGCTGCTCTACCGGGTGAGCGGCGGCAATGCCCGCCGCCTCGCCAAGCTGCTGCGGGGGGCACTGAAAATCGCCGATAACCACGGGCGTCCCGTGGACGAAGCGCTCATCAAGCGCATGGCGGAAATGCTGATTGATTAACCAACGAACGGGAGAAAAACATGAATCTGGAACAAGCGATGCAGGCGTGGATAAACGCCTCACTGGAACTGGCCGCAGTGATGGAGGTGCAAGGCATGACACGCATTGCCCCCGTCCTGCAACTCGCCAGCGGCAAAGACGGCGAGCTCTCGCTGCGCATCGTTACCCCCGAAGGAGAAGATGAAGATTGGGAAATGGACAGTTTTTGGGAAGACGACAACGAGGAGGCCGCATGAACCGCGCCGACGCCGAAAAACAACTGTGGGCAGGCTTCCGCCGTGCGGTACGGGAACGCGATTACGACCCGCTTCTCCCCTACCACGAAGACTTGCGCCCCCTCGCGGACAGACTCAACGCCATGCTGGCCGACATCCAAAACCGCATGATGTGTGCGCTGCAAATCGCGCAGGACATTTGCGGCGATGAGCCCCGAATTGAATTCGTCCGCAATGCGGAGAAGTGGCAAGGGGGCGCCGTGGAGATTGCCCTGACTTTTGCCGACCGTGCCCATGCGGCGATGAACATTGGCGTGAGCAGCGTTTACAGTCTCTTTTACTACGGCAACGACTACGACAAAGCCCTTGTGACCACAAAAACCAGCCGCTATGCCGACATGACCGCCGACGACAGTATCGACACCCTTGCCCGCCGGCACCTCGACTGGCTGCGCGCAGAAAACCGCGCCCTGCGACAGTATCTGGCCGAGCGCCGCGCGGCGCAGGCCGATTTGCCCTTAACCAACCCTTAAACCCACCTTAAAACAGGAGCCCAACATGGTCAAAAACACAAACAAACGCCTCAAAGCCGCAACTCTCGAAGCCCCGCAAAGCCGCGAAGAAACCCAGAGCTGGATCAAAACCCTCGGCGACACCCAGCGTGAACATGCCCGCCTGACACACGACCTCAACGACAAAATCGCCGAGCTCACCGACGCGGCCAAACCCGCACTCAACGCACTGGCCGAGCGCTCCGCCGCGCTACAACAAGGCATCCAGGCGTGGTGCGAGGCGAATCGCGCCGAACTCACCGCCGGCGGCGGCAAAACCGCCAACCTGATTACCGGTGAAGTGAGCTGGCGGCAGCGTCCGCCATCCATTGCGGTGCGTGGTATCGAATCGGTGCTGGAAAACCTGCGCACCCTAGGCCTCGCGCGCTTTATCCGGCAGAAGGAAGAAGTCAATAAAGAAGCGATGCTGAACGAGCCGGACATCGCCGCGACCATCGCCGGCATTACCGTCGTGCGCGGCAAAGAAGACTTTGTCATTGTCCCCTTTGAAGTGGAGACACAGCCATGAAAATCCCCTCTCGAAAACTGACAGCGGCACGTCTCTTTACTGCCAGCCGCAGCGACCCCCGCGCCTATCTCTACGGCGTGCTGTTTGACTATGACGGCGACCGTATCGTCGCCAGCAACAGCCGGGGGCTCTGCGTCATCCCGCACACCTTCGGCGCCAACAAACCGACCGGACGGGCGCTGTATCTCCTGCCGCGCGGCAGCCTCGGCGACTACTGCGAGCTGACGGACGGCACGTTGACCACCTACAACCGCCGCGACGAAGAGCAGGAGCGTTACCAGCTCTTTGCCCAAGATGCCGGCAAATATCCGCATTTTGAGCGTCTGCTCCCTACCACCGATGCCGCGCCACAAAACGGACAAATCTGTCTCATCAGTGACAGCCTGCGCCTCCTCGCCCGCATACTGCCTGCGGGCTGCCCGATACAAGTGACGGTATATGGAGACGAGGCGGAGAACAACGATGTTGTCGAAGTCCGCGCAAATGACGGCGATAACTACGAAGAGCTAGCGGGGATGCGCGTCATCCTCGGCCCCACCCGCTGGACGAGGAAAGAACTATGAACCTCCTGCACATTCTCCTCCGCCGCCGCGCGTCGCTGCGCTACACCCTCGCCGCCGACGGCAGCGTCACCATCCGCCAGGGGTGGCGGCGGGTGCAGCTCTCGCACAGCGATTACCTGCTGCTCGCCCAGCTCAAAGGATGGCAAGCATGAACGGGCGTACCTTGACCCTACTATGCGCGCTGGCGCTGACGCTGGCCCTGCTGGGCGGGATGCTGCGGCAGGACATGGCCGTGGGGGCGGTTGGCCTGCTGCTGGGCAATACCGCAATCAGCGGGCTGACGCTGCTGCTGATGCTGCAACAGGGTGGCAAAAGGGGGCAGCAATGAACATCCGCTGCCCCTGCTGTGGCGCGGTGAACAGTCTTGATGCCCTCATCGCCCATGATGACGCCCGCGCCGCTTTGGACCGGCTCGCTGACCTCGGTGGCGAGCTGACCCGCCTCCTCGTCCGCTACTGCGGCCTGTTTAGACCGGAGAAATCCGTGCTCTCCATGCCGCGCCTCGCGAAACTGCTCACCGAACTGCAAGCCGGTATAGACGCGCAGAGCATCGAGCGCGGTGGCAAAACCTGCGACGCACCACCGGAAGCGTGGCTGTGGGCGCTGCAACAAGTGCTGGAGGCGCGCGATAGCGGCCGCCTCGTGCCGCCCTTGAAAAACCACGGCTACCTCTACACCGTGCTGGCTAACTGGCAACCGGAAGCAGCGGTAAGCAGCGGCGGCAATACGGTGCGGGTCATGGAGACCGCGCCAAGCAAAACCAGAGGCGGCCTTGCCACCCTCGCCAACATGAAACGCTACTAAGGACATCCCATGTCAGCCCTGCCAAAAGCCGTACATAACGCCGTCATTGACGGCATCCAGCGCCTCTATGCGCTGCGTCTCGAAGGCGCGCCGCCCGCCGACAGCCTGCAAGCCACTGCCACCGTGTGGCTGGACGCCCTCGGCTACAAGCGGACGTGGCGCGAGGATGACGCTGTGCGTGTCGCCCGCGCCTTTGCCGGCCTGTGCGCCGCCTGCCGCCGCTGGCCGTCACCGGCGCAGTTTTTTGACCACTTGCCGCCGCCGCCCCCACCACCGGCACTGCCCGCGCCGGTACTGACAGCGGCAGACCGCCAGGACAATACCGACTGGCTGACAAGGCTCGTTGACAAACTGCGCTGGGGGCGGACATGACTCGCGATACGACTGCTGCGGTTATTGCTGCCGTAGCCTGCCACCTGCTGCAAACAGCGGTGGACATCAAGCGCAACGAGCGCAAGACGCCGCAAGAACTACGCGCCGCCATCAACAAACTGCAAGCCATATTGCACGACATGGAGACCCCATCATGACCATGACACCCGCCCAGGCAGCCCACCGCAAAAACCTGCTTAAAGTCATCCACACCGCGCGCCGTGCGCTGACGATGCAGGAAGACGACTACCGCGCCCTGCTGGCGCGTACCGTCGGCAAAAACAGCGCCGCCGACTGCACCCTACCGGAGCTTAAAGGCGTGATTGACGCCCTGCGCCGCCTCGGTTTTACGCCGGCGCGCGGCCGCGCCGCTCGTCCGCGTGTAGCGCCGGAAAACCGCGTTATCCTCGACAAAATCGGTGCCATCCTTGCCGACAAACAGCTACCGTGGGCCTACGCGCACGGCATGGCGAAACGAATGTTTGAACGCGAGCGTGTCGAATGGCTGCGCCCGCCGGAGCTGTACAAACTGATGCAGGCACTGGCCGTCTATCAACGGCGGGAGGCAGGCCGTGGCAGTATTTGACGCAAGCGAATATCCGGACATCGCTCACCTGCTGCCGGGCAGTGTGCTGGCGCTGATTACTGTCATCGGTATCGACGCCACCCTGATGCTGATTGACCACTACGGCGGCACCACCTTTCCAGTCGCCCTCGGCAAAACGGTGACTGGTAAAGCCACCCGCGCCATCCTTGCCGAAATCATCGGTGAGGACGCAGCAGACCGTCTCTGCCACGCCTACGGCGCGCAGGGCAAGCTCTGGGTACCCAAATGCGAGGGGCTGACGCTGGAGTTGCGCAATCGCCGCATCCGCGCCACCTTTGACCGGCATACCATTGGCGGCGGCATGACCGCCGCCGACAGCGTGCGCGAGATTGCGCGCCGCTACCACCTCACCGACCGCCACATCTGGCGCATCCTCAAAGAGGTCGATCAGACCCCTCCCGCGTCAAGGCAGACGCGCATTATTTGGTAACGTGCTACCATGACCGCAGTCCGCACCCTACCTCACTGACATCCGCCACACCGCGCGGCGGCGCTCCGAATTCCACAATGCCCCCTGAACAAACAGGGGGCTTTTTTATGGCTGATAACACCATTAAACGCATCATCATCCACTGCGCCGCCACGCCCAACGGCAAACGGCTCGGTAAAGCGCGGCAAACCGCCGCGCAACGCATCGACGATATGCACGCACGGCGCGGTTTCGCCCGCCGCCCGTGGCATATCAACGCCTTTAACCCGCATTTACGGGCGATTGGCTACCACTACATTATCGACACCGATGGCACGTTGGAGAGCGGTCGCGCCGAGGGCGAGACCGGCGCGCACGTCAAGGGCTACAACACCGGCTCCATCGGCATCTGCATGGTCGGCACCACCGCCTTTACCCGCGCGCAATGGGCGGCGCTGGCGGAAATCGTGCAGGACTGCGCCCGCCGCTATCCCGACGCCATCATCTGCGGGCATCGCGATCTCTCGCCCGATCTGAACGGCGACGGCAAAATCACCGCGAATGAATGGATCAAACTCTGCCCCGGCTTTGACGTCGCCGAATGGATCGAGGAAGGGATGCAACCGCTGCCCGACCATACCACAGAGGAGGTCGTATGAGCCCGCGCGTCCTCGAACTCGTCAGCAACAGCGACGGGCGGCTCTCAACCACGGCGACGGTGCAGCTATGCGGTTTTGCCGTGCTGGCGCTGGTGCTGCTGGTGAGCGTTGTCCTTGACCGCGCGAGTGCCACCGACCTCTACGCCTGGTTTGCCGCCTACTGTGGCGGCCTGACCGTGAGCAAGGGAGCGGTAACCGCCTACCGCGAGCGCAACAAAGGGGGCAACGATGATTGAGATGACCCTGCTCGCGATGCTGCTTGCCTACTCCATCTACATCACTTGGCAAGAGGCAAAAATCGGTTATCTGAAATCCCGTATCGAATGGCGGAACGCGGACTGCGCGACCCAAGCGCAGACCATCGAAGACCTCAAAGCCGAGCTGGCTGCCGCGCACACCGAACTGGCGCGGATTAAAGACATTGCCGAGTCCACCTTGCAAAGCAAAGGAGGTCGCGATGACGCTTAACCTTATCCTCGCCGCTGCCGCCGTCTGCGGCCTGCTGCTCAGCCTCCTTAAGCTGCAGACGGCGCGCTTGCACCACGCGCGGGCACAGCTCGCCGACTGCGAACGACGCCTTGCCGCTACCGCTGCACAGCTCGCCGCCGTACGCGACCGCGCCGCTATTACCGCCGAAGTGCAGCATATGGATGATGCCGCCGTACAGGAGGGACTCGCCGATGACTACCGCGACTAATACCCCTCCCGGTAAATCGTCTGCGTGTGTTGGCGCGTCTCGCCGTATTACACATACTGTCTTCGCCGCGCCGCCTTCGCAGCTAAATTCCCGGAATGGGTATGCAACCCTCCTCCTCGCCCTGCTGCTTGCCGGCTGCGCCAGCCGCGCGCCGGTCGTCATTGATAGTGCCTGCGATCGCTTTGCCGTCCTGCGTCCCTCGCGGCAGGACACGATGGAGACGCAGCGGCAAATCCTTGCCCACAACCGCATCTGGCGCGCCGCCTGCACGGGAAAAAAGGTACAGCCATGAGCCAGGAACAGCTGTTTAACACCATCATCTCGCTGCTGATTGCCATCGGCTGGTACTGGGTGCGCGGCATTGACAAGCGGCAGGACGAAGACAAACAGCGCATGGACAATATCGAGCGCCAGCTCAATACCGAGCTACGCACCATTGGTGAGCATTACCAGCGCCGCGACGATGCCAAAGAGCAGTTTAACCGCCTCTATGACCTCGTGAACGAGGTCAAGGGGCAAACACAACGGATTAACGACAAACTCGATAACAAGGCAGACAAATGAGCAACATCATCATGACCGACAGGGCACAGCAGGAGCCGACCATCGCCGACTTGATGCAAATCCTGCGCGAAATCCGCGCGCAAAACGAACGGCTGTACACCCGCCTTGACACCCTCGAGCGCGAGCAGACGCGGCGCGCGGCGGTGATTGGCTTTGCCGGTGGCGTCCTTGGCGGCGGCATCGTCAATGTCGGTGTTGCCTTTATCCGCGCCAAATACGGGATATAAGCATGGCGCATGGGCAGGAGACCAGGGACAAACTGCGACGGCTCTACGTCTTTGAGCGGTTGTCGCTGGAGGTCGCGGCGGGGCAGTGCGGTGTGAGCTTTGCCACCGCGCGCCGCTGGAAAGACAAGGCAGAGGCAGCCGGGGACAACTGGGAAAAACTGCGTGCCGCACACACGATGGCCGGCAAGGACCTCGAAGACATCGCGCGGCAACTACTCACCGACCTCGTCCTGCAATTCAAGGGGACAATGGATGCGCTAGCGCGCGAAGACATCCCCGCCAGTGAGCGGGTAACGCTCTTGACCTCGCTCTCCGACAGCTACAACAAAGCAATTTCTGCCAACAAAAAACTGCTGCCGGAAACCTCACGCCTCGCCGTGGCGCTGGAAGTGCTGGAAAAATTTGCGGCCTGGCTGAAAACAAAACGCCCCGAATTACTCGGCGCGTTTCTCGACGAACTCGAACCTTTTGGGGCGCAACTGGAGAAGGAATTGAAATGACGCGGGTCTGTTTTAATTTTGAACTGGCCGCTGTGGTGCGAATGCTGCACATCCACGCGAGCGAAATCGCCACCTACCACAAGCCGGACGGCAGAGCGTGGACCATCATCACTATCCGCCACCGCGTCGTATGCGTGAGCTGCGACAACCCGCAACGGCCACGCTACGAGCTGACCGTGGGCGGCAAGACCGTGCCGCACGATTGCGCCAACTTCGCCGCGTTTTTGGAACTGGTCAGGACGGAGACGGAAAAACTCCTCAATCCCGCTGGTGAAGCATGAAAAAAGCTGAATTTTTTGAAAACCTCGCCGCGCTGTCGGCGTCGTTGCGTGCCAATATTGAGGCGCACTATGCGGGCTGGGACGACAGCGCTCAGGCGGTGGCGGCGCGGCGTAAGCTGGTCTTCGACCCGCGCGCGGGCTATGACTACTTTGTTGCCCACTATTTCCCGCATTACACGCGCCATCCGGAAAAGAGCGACCTGCACCGCTACCTCTTCGACCGTCTGCCGCGCATCCTGCAAAGCCCGAAAAGCGAGCTGGACGCCATCGCTGCGCCGCGTGGTGAGGCCAAATCCACCCTCGTCACCCAGCTTTTTACCCTGTATTGCATCGTCACCGGGCGCAAGCATTACGCGGTGCTGATTATGGAGTCGATCGACCAGGCTTATCCGATGCTGGAGGCCATCAAGGTTGAACTGGAAGCCAATCCGCGTTTGCGCATAGATTTCCCGGAGGCGGCGGGCAAGGGGCGGGTGTGGCAGGCGGGCACTATTGTCACCCGTAACAACATCAAGGTAACGATTGCCGGCAGTGGCAAAAAGCTGCGCGGTCTGCGCCACGGCGCACACCGTCCCGACCTGGTCATCCTCGACGACCTCGAAAACGACGAACAGGTGAGGAGTGCCGAGCAGCGCGACAAGCTGCACAACTGGCTGACCAAGACCGTGCTGCAGCTGGGCGCCGCTGGCGAAAAGCTGGACGTGGTCTATATCGGCACCATCCTCCACTACGACAGCGTCCTTGCGCGCACCCTCAATAACAAGGCATGGACAACGGCACGCTTTAAAGCGCTGCTCAAACCGCCGAGCGACATGGTGCTGTGGGATGAGTGGGAAAGCATCTATCTGTCCAGCGGCGAGGCTGCCGCCGACCGTTTTTATTACGAGCACCGCACCGCGATGGACGCTGGCGCGGTGGTGAGCTGGGCGGCGCGACCGCTCCTTGCCCTGATGAAGATCCGCGCCCGCGACGGTCATGCCACCTTCGACAGCGAATACCAAAACGATCCGGTCAGCGGTGAAGATGCGCCCTTTGCCCATGTCATCCAGTACTGGGGCGAGCTGCCGCGCGACCTCGTCTATTTCGGCGCGGTGGACCCCTCTTTGGGCAGGGCGGGTGCAGCGCGCGACCCGTCCGCCATCCTCGTTGGCGGCTACGAGCGCAAGAGCGGCACGCTCTACGTTGTCGAGGCGCAAATCAAAAAACGTCTGCCCGACCGCATCATCAGCGATGTCATTGCCCTGCATCAGCGCTACCGCTGCCTGGTGTGGTTTGTCGAGGCCGTACAGTTTCAAGAGTTTCTCCGCACCGAGCTGGTGCGCCGCAGCGCGGCGCAGGGCATCCCCGTTCCCGCGCGCGCCGTCAGTCCGCACAGCGACAAGATGCTGAGGATTGAGTCCTTGCAACCGCATATGGCGAACGGTCTGATCAAGCTGCACAGCGAGCAGGCGACATTGATCAGCCAGTTGCGGCATTTCCCGAAAGCCGACCACGACGACGGGCCGGATGCGCTGCATATGCTGTGGGCGGGGGCGGTGGCACACGGCGGGCAGCAGGTGGGTTACACGGCGGTGCCGCGTCATAGCGACGCGGCACGTTTTGGCGACGGCGCATGGTAGGAGGAGACAATGCAACACTGGTTTAAGGCGGCATTAAGCGCCGTGCAACAACGCATTAAAGCCCCAAAAGGCACACAGAGCGCAGCGCTGGCAGCGCGGCTCGGCACCACGTTTGACCATCCCGGACGCGGGCTGACGCCGCTGAAACTGCACGACATCCTCGAATCCGCCGAGGACGGCGACATCACCGCGCAAGCGGAGCTTTTTGCCGATGTTGAGGAAAAAGACGGTCATATTTTTGCGGAGATGAGCAAGCGCAAGCGGGCGCTGATTGGCCTGCCGTGGCAGGTATTGCCGCCGGTGGATGCCACGGCGGCGGAGCAGGCACTCGCCGAAGAGGTCAAGCGCTGGCTGTACGGGCTGGATGATTTTGAGGCGCTGCTCTTTGACTTGCTTGACGCGCTCGGCCACGGCTTTGCCGCCTGCGAAATCGCCTGGCAACAGCGCGACGGGCTATGGCTGCCCGCCACCTTTACGCATCGCCCGCAGGGCTGGTTTCAGCTGCGCAAAAATGCGCTGCGGCTGCGCGCGGTGGACGGCGACCCCGAAGGGGAGGAGCTGTGGCCTTGCGGCTGGATTGTGCATCGTGCCCAGGCGCGCAGCGGCATCACCGCACGCGGCGGGTTGATGCGGTCATTAGTTTGGCCGTATCTCTTCAAAAATTACTCGGTGCGCGACTTGGCGGAATTTTTGGAAATTTACGGCCTGCCGGTGCGCATCGGCAAATACAGCGCCGGTGCCACCGAGGAGGATAAAAAGACCCTGCTGCGCGCCGTGGTCGGCATCGGCCACAACGCCGCCGGCATCATCCCCGAGGGCATGGCGCTGGAGCTACTCGATGCCGCCGACGGCAACGGTGACGCTTACATGACCATGATTAGCTGGTGTGAGAAAACGGCGAGCAAAATCATCCTCGGCGGCACCCTGACCAGCCAGGCCGACGGTAAGACGAGCACCAACGCCCTTGGCAACGTCCATAACGAGGTGCGGCACGACCTGCTCGCCAGCGATGCCCGTCAACTGGCGGCAACACTGACACGGCAGTTGATTGCGCCGCTGGTACTACTCAACCGTGGTGGCATTGATCCGGCGCGGATGCCGTACTTTGAATTTGACTTGTCGCAACCCGAAGACCTCGCTATCTACGCCGACGCTCTGCCAAAACTGGTCGGCATCGGCATGCAGATTCCCGCCGCCTGGGCGCGCGAAAAGCTCGCCATTCCGGCGGCGGTGGAGGGCGAGGCCGTGTTGCACCTGCCCGACAATAACGCCATGCCAGCGCCGCTCGCTGCCGCTGCCGGTTTTGCCGGCGCGGGATGTAGTTGTTGCGCGCCACGGCAGGCGGCGCTCTCGGCGACGCCGCCAAACGGGCAACAACGACTGGAGGACGTGCTTGACCGCGACGCCGCGCATAATCCGCTCAACGAGGGCGGCGAGGCGCTAGCGAAACATCTCGGCAAGCTGCTGCAACAGGGCGTGAGTCTTGATGCGCTCGCCACCGACGTGCGCGCGGCTTATCCCGACTGGGATGGGGCGCAGATGCAGCAGGTATTGGCGCGCGCCCTCTTTGTCGCCAATCTGTGGGGGCAAATCCATGCCCGCGCCTGACCTCGGTTTCGCCCTCGGGCTGCCGCCGGAGCGCGCCGTCCGCTATTTCCAGAGCCTAGGCTACGCCACCCCCGCCAACTGGCGCGAGGCGCAAATCGCTGCCGAGCAGCAGGCGTTTTTTATCACGGGTCTCTACCGCGAGGACGTGGTAGAGGAACTGCGCGCCTCGCTGCAAGCCGCCATCAATCAGGGCAAATCGCAGCGTGAGTGGCGCGAGGATGTCGGCGGCCGCATGGCGCAACACGGCTGGCTGCTTGATGACGGCCTGATGGTGGACAGCAAGACCGGCGAGCAACTGGCGGTGCGCTTTGGTGAGCACCGTCTTAACACCATCTACCGCACCAACGTCAAAAATGCCTTTGCCGCCGGACGCTGGCAGGAAATCACGCGCGTACAAAAGGCCATGCCCTACCTTGAGTACACGGCGGTGATGGATGACCGTACCCGCGACGAACACGCGGCACTGGATGGGCATATTTACCCCATTGACGACCCGTTTTGGCAAACGTTTTATCCTCCCAATGGCTTTAATTGCCGCTGTAATGTCATCCAGCACAGCGCGCGCGACCTCGAAGCAATGGGTCGTGTTGCCGAGAGCAGCGAGGGGCAGTGGGAGGACGTAGAGCAGCTGGTCGGACGCGACGGCGACACCGTGACCACGCGCGGCCTGAAAATGCCCAACGGGCAGGTCATCAGCGCCGATGTCGGCTTTGACCGCAACGTCGGTGCCAACTACCTCGACCGTTTGCAGCAGATTGCCGCCGAAAAACATGGCACGGCCTTTGCCGAACGGCTCGCCATGCAAAGCCGCTTCGCGAGCAGTGACAGCATCATCCACGAGGGCGAGCAGCTATATACACGTTACAAAGAGGTGATGGACGAATACATCGCCAAAAAAGAGCCACACCTCGGCATCCTCGAAATCATGAGACGCGAGGGCGTCGCTACCGGCGGCGAAGTGGCGGCGTACAGCAGCGACGCCAGAACAGCGGCGGAACTGGTGGAGAGTTTGCAACGCTATCCCAAAGCATGGGTGGACGCCTCCAACAAAATGGGGCGGGTGCTGGTGGAAGACGGCATCCATCGCGCCTGGCACCTGACGCCGGATGACGCCGCTGCCTTTATCGCTGCGATGCGCAAGAAAAACCTGCCCCTATGGGACGATAAGGAATATGAACAATTCCGCTGGGCGTGCAAAGGCAGAAATCCCGCTTTCCAACAGGGCGACGGCCTGATCAAGAACAATCTGAGCTTTGGCAGCAAACGCCGCATCATCTCCACCCACGTTCACGAATTTGCCCATCGCTTGCAGCGGGTCATGCCGGAGCTGGACAGCTATTTTTCCCGTCTGTGGCGGGAACGTACCGCCGGTGAGGCGGTACAAAGCATGAACGCCATGACCGGCAACAGGCAATACGAAGACCACGAACGGGGCAAGCGGGATGATTTTCCCGACCCCTACTATGGCAGAATGTACGGCGACGAAGATGACCCGCAGCCGCGCGAGATGATGAGCATGATTTTTGAGGCGCTGCTCGGCAGCGACCCGGGTAAATTCGCCGGGCTCGCGGCCAAGCCGGATTTTTTGCATTTTGGCTTGGCGCTACTGGTGAGGTACTCCCCATGAAAAAAAGCAAAACCATCATTGACGAATTTACCCTGAGCAGGGACGGCATGCCCATCGGCACCGTGCGCTGGACGCGGTTGGTGTTTTTCTGGCCGCGTCTCGGTTTTGTCGAGGGTCGTTTCGAGGGTGACGCGCAGACCGTCGCTCTGGTCGAGGCCGCCGCCGCCCGCGCGATTGCCGACGGCATTGATAATGGTGCCCTGCCACCTGAGACAGGGGCGCCGGTGACACATCCGGAACTCTACGATAACGACCTGCTCGCCGCTCTGCTCTATGCGGGCTATGACATCCTGCCGGATGACCACGAGATTATGATCCGGATTCGCGGCATCCCCAATCCACCACCAGGGATGACGTACTGATGGCCGAACTCGACATCCGCGTTAACCTCGACCCCCTCACCAATCTGCTCAACCGTATCGAGGGTACGCTCACACATCCCGACGACCTCACCTCCTTGCTTGCCGCACGGATGCAGCGCGCGGTGATGCTCAATTTCCGCGCCGGTGGCCGCCCCGCCTGGGCGGGGCTGATAGCACGACGCGGCAGGCCGCTGCTCGATACCGGGCGGCTGCGCGACAGTATTACCGCAGAAAGCGACAGCAAGCAGGCGGTGGTCGGCTCCAGCCTCAGTTACGCCCCCTATCACCAATTTGGCACTGCGCCGCACGCCATCACCGCCCGCCGCGCCAAGGCACTGGCTTTCAAGGTCGGCAACCGCACCATCTACCGCAAGAGCGTCAACCACCCCGGCATCCCCGCCCGTCCCTTTTTGCAGCTGACTGACGAGGATGTGGCGGAGATGGTGCAGCTTGTCAATGATTACCTTGCTGGGCTGTAACAGTACAATGCGCCCTATGAAAACCCTGATTCTCACGGCCGCCCTGCTGGCGGCAGGCGGTGCGCAAGCCTACGAATTGCGCGGCAAGGTGGTCGCTGTTACTGATGGCGACACCATCACCCTGCTTGACGCCGACAAATGGCAGCAAAAAATCCGTCTGGCGGATATTGATGCCCCCGAGCGGCGGCAGCCGTGGGGGCAACGTGCCAAAGAGGCGCTGTCGCAGATGGTCGCGGGACGCGAGGTGCGCGCGAATTGCCACGAGCCTGACCGCTATGGCCGGCACGTCTGCACTGTTTTTGTTGGCACGACTGATGCCAACGCCGAGATGGTTACCCACGGCAATGCCTGGGTATATGAGCGCTACAACATCCGTGATGACCTGCCCCGCCTGCAAGAGCAGGCGCAGGCGGAGCGACGCGGCTTGTGGCAACTGCCGGAGGCGGAGCGCATCCCGCCCGCCGACTGGCGCAAGCAAAGAAAGGAAAAAAAACATGACAGCAAGCAAACTGTGCCTGCTCGCGGCGATGACGGTAATCCTCGCCACGCCGCTCCAAGCCAAACCAACGGCGAAGAAAGAGACACCGGCGGCGGAAAAAGCGGACAAGAAAACCGCTAATCCTCGTTACGAGGAGGCAAAAAGCCGCTGGAAGAAAAACAAACCGGCCGCTGAATTGATTTTGAGCCTGAGCGACGTCTATGACAACCCCGAAGCGGTCGTGCAGGCGATATACCTGATGAATAAGGGCGAGCCGAGCGAATTGTCACAACTCTTGGAAATGGGCATGTACGAAATGTTTAACTTTGCCTATTCGCCGGATTTTGTGACCGACCCGCTGGATGCGCGCCCTTACAGTGCCTGCCGCGAGCTAGCCTTGCAGCCGGCAGCCATCACCCTTAACGCCACCCGCGTATTTAAGTACGGAGTTGAAAATGGCGAGGTGGACAAGGACAACCGCTACGCCCAGGACGCACAAACCGCCTGGGACAATTTCAAAAAGTACAAGGCGCTGTGCAAAGCCGAAATCGAAAGCGAGCCCAAAGAGGCCGACTACGGCCCTGATGTCATCAAGCCCCTGTAAGCCCCTCCCACGCCCGCAAGGGGTAAAGCGCGGCAGGACTACTGCCCCGCTGCTTTTAAACAAAATTAAATGGATTTAAACGGGTTTTAAACGCCATTCCACCGCAATCCTACTGACACCCGCCAGCCAGCCCCGCCCCCGTGCGGGGCTTATGCTTTGCGGCATGAACAAGATTGCCCTCTACACGGCGGCGCTTGCCGCCAACTCCGATACGCCCGACACCATCCAGCTTTTCCCCGCCGGTAATTTCCGTGCGGGGGATGGCCGCCCTACGGACGCGCCGCACTGGCAGATGGACGCGGCGACCGCCGCCCGCCTCAATGCCGCGCTGGCCGCGCGCAAGACGCGCCTGCTGGTGGATTACGAGCATCAAACCCTCTACGCCCGCACGAATGGCCGCCCCAACCCCGCCGCCGGCTGGATTGAGGCGCTCGAATGGCAGGAGGGCAAAGGGCTCTATGCCCGCGTGCAGTGGACGGCTGCCGCCAAAGCGGCGATTGCCGCCGGTGAGTACCGCTACATCAGCCCGATGTTTGAGTACGACGCCTCCGGCGCCATCCTCAGCCTGTTGCCCGCCGCGCTCACCAACACCCCGGCACTCGACGGCATGGATGCGGTCACCCTGGCCGCTGCCCTGTCGCTGTTTGCCACCCCCGAATCCGACAACAAACCTGAAGAGAAAGATGACATGAACGAACTGGAGAAACTCTATGCCCTGCTTGGTCTCACCTACGAAAAGGACAAGGCGTCACTGGCCGCCGCTCTCGCTGCGCTGACCGAACAGCTTGGCGGGCAGACAACGCTAAAAGCTGCGCTCTCCGCGCCGCCGGACGCCGGCAAATATGTGTCCGTTGACGTGATGAGCGGGCTGCAAAAGCAGGTCGCCGAATTGCAGGCGCAATTAACGGCTCGTACCCAGGCCGATAACGCCGCGCTGGTCACTGCTGCGCTCGCCGACGGGCGGCTGTTGCCCGCGCAAAAAGACTGGGCGGAGAGCCTGGCGAAAAGTAACCCGCAGGCGCTTACCGACTATCTCGCCACCGTCAAGCCACTGGCGGCGCTGACCAAGACGCAGACCGACGGCAAAGCGCCACCGGAAGCCGGGAAAGTCGCGGCGCTCTCGGCAGAGGAAATCGCGGCAGCGAAGATGCTGGGCATGACCGCCGATGAGTACCAAAAAACTGTTAAAGGCGATGTAAAGGGGGATAAACCGAATGAATAAAACCGAAATTCTGAAAGCGCTCACCGCCGCTTTCCGCAAGGAATTTGCCGACGGACTGAAGCACCGCGAGCCCAGCTGGAACAAGGTGGCGATGCTGATTCCGTCCACCACCCGCACCAACACTTACGGCTGGCTTGGTGCCTTCCCGCAAATGCGCGAGTGGGTGGGAGAACGCAGCATCAAGAAGATGGCGACGCAGGTGATGGCGATTGAAAACAAGCTGTTTGAGTCCACCGTCAGCATTCCGCGTGCGGACATCGAAGATGATCAGGTCGGCATCTACCGCCCCATCATGAAACAGGCGGGGGTGGCCGCCGCCGAGCTGCCGGACAACCTCGTCTGGACGCTACTCGGCAAGGGCAAGACCACCCTTTGCTACGACGGGCAAAACTTTTTCGATACCGACCACGTCTGGTATGCAAACGAAGACGGCACCGGCACGCCGACGACGATGAGCAACCTCACCACCGGTACCGACAATGACGCGCCGAACTGGTACGTCATCGACGCCACCAATGTGGTGATGCCGCTGATTTATCAGGAGCGCACCCGTCCTGAATTCGAGGAAAAATTTGACCCGAGCAAATCGGACAAGGTCTTTTTGGAGGATCTCTACCTCTACGGCGTGCGCGCTCGTGGCAATGCCGGCTTTGGCTTGTGGCAACTCGCGCACATGACCGAGAAGACCAAGTTGAACAAAGAGGCGCTGGCCAAAGTGGTCGCGACCATGAAAACCATCAAGACCGACGGCGGCAAGACGCTCGCTATCCGTCCTTCGCTGCTGGTGGTACCGCCAGCCCTCGAAGAAACCGCGCGCGAGCTGCTGGAGCAAACCATCCAGAACGGCACGACCAATATCTGGGCGGGGCGTCTCAGCCTGCACGTCGAGCCGCTGTTGGCGTAAGGAGGGCATATGGCAAAACGCAACGACATGCAGGACGCCGATGATGACCTCACAACCGAAACCACGGCAAGCGCGGCGACGCCGGCAGAAAACACGGACACACCCACGGAAAACCCGACGGAAACGCTATCTGCAGGTGCGGAGAGCTCGGCTGCGCCCACTGAAAATGAGGATATGCCCGCCGCAGACACGGCGGAACATCCGGCAGACGGTGCCCCTGTCATCCTGGACTACGCGCCGGAAAACGTGATGCAGGAGACGCTTCTCGCGGTGAAGAGCCGTCATGGCGCGCCTTACCGTCGCTGCGGCCTGCTGTTTGGCTCGGCCTTTGTCATCGTGGCGCGTGCCCAGCTGCCGGATGACGGCGCCTGGGCACGGCTTGCCGCCGATGTGCATCTGGAGGTACGCGCGGTAGTGGCAGGAGAGGCGGCATGAGTTACGCCACCCCCGCCGACATGCTCGCCCGCTACGGCGAGGCGACGATGGTCGGCCTCTCGGACCTGACCCGGCGCGGCGTGATAGAGGAGGCGACGGTGCAACTGGCACTGGATGACGCCACTGCCGAGATTGACGGCTATCTCAACCGCTACCGCCGTCCCTTTGCGACTGTCCCACGCATCCTCACCGTCTATTGCTGCGACATCGCCCGCTACCGTCTTGCTACCGGATTGCGTCAGCTGACCGATGACATCCAAGCCCGCTATGACGCCGCTATCGGCTATTTAAAGCTGGTGGCACGCGGGCAGGCGGGGATTTCGGGGCTGCCGCTGGCGGGAGAGGTGGACACGGTCGGCGCGGTGGTGATGCAGACGCCGCCAGACAAGGTATTCGGTCGTGATAAACCTTGTTGAGGCCGCCATCACCCGCCGCCTCAGCCTCGGCCTCGGCGAGCTGGTCGCAGGCGTCCACAGCTACGGCGGCGAGATGGACGACGAGGGGATATTTCAGGTGGCGGTGCAACTACCCGCCGCCTGGGTCGCCTTTGGCGGCTGCAAGAGCGAGACCTTTTCGACGGCGCGCAACAAGGACAAGGTCTTTGCCGATTTTGCCGTCATCGTCGCCGCAACCGCCGCGCGCAGCGAGGCGGCAAGCCGTCACGGCGGCGCCAGCCGCTGGGAGATTGGCAGTTACGACCTTGTCTATGGCGTACGCCGCTTGCTGTCACGGCAGGATTTTGGCCTCGCCATCGATCCGCTCACGCCCAAGGCGGTGCGACCACTCTTTACCCCGCAACGCGAGGTAGGACGCGCCCTGTCGGTACTCGCCTGCGAATTTACCACGCATTGGATCGAGACCGCCTTGCCGCACGGTGCCTGGCCGGAGGTGGACAACGGCCAGGCGGTGGATGCCGCCGATGACATCCTGCTGCGCTATCGCGGGCAAACCCAAGCGGCAACATGGCTGGAGGCCGTTGGTACCCACCTGCACCGCCCCGCTGCCGACAGCGAGAAACGTATGCCAACCCATATCAACCTGAGGAAACCATGAACAACACCATCTGGATTAAGGCGGCGCCGGGACTATCCCTGCCGCAGGAGTACGCACCGCAGCGTCTGATTGACGACAAGCGCGCGGTTGAGGTCGAGGACAGCGCCTATTACCGTCGCGCGCTGGCCGACGGCGACATCATCCGTGCCGAGGCGCCACGCACCGCCACTGCGAAGGAGGCCGACAATGGCAAGTCCTAATATCAGCTTTGAGCAAATCCTGTCGTCCACGCGCAAGCCTGGGCAATACCTCGAATGGAACACCAAGCTGGCATTGCGCAACCTGCCGACCAACCGGCAAAAGGTGCTGCTGCTCGCCGCGCACACCGCGAGCCTCGGCGCATTGACCGAACTGACCGAAGTGATCAGCGAAGATGCCATCGCTAATCGCTATGGCGCAGGTAGTCAGGCGCATTTGATGGCGCGCGCTGCGCTCACCGCCTACGCCAATGCGGCGCTGTCGCTGATTACTATCGCCGACCACAGCGCCGGGGTTGCCGCCAAAGGCAGCCTGGTCATCAGCGGCACGGCAACCAGTGATGGCATCCTACGCATTACCCTTGGCGCCGCCGATACCCTGCTGGTCGCCGTTAACCGCGACGACACCGCCAAGACCGTCGCCGAGGCTGCCGCCAAGGCCATCAACGACGCCGGCAGCCTACCGGTGACGGCAGCAGCAGCCGATGCCACGATCAACATCAGTGCCAAAAACAAGGGTACCGAGGGCAACAGCATCACGCTCGCCGCCACGGTCAGCGCCGCCGGGATTGGCGTGCAGGCGACTGCTCTCAGCGGTGGCGACGGCGACCCCGACATTGCGCCGGCACTGGCGGCAGTGGCCGCCGAGGGGCATGACATCATCGTCTGCGGCTTTAACGGCGAGGAGAACTTGCTCAAGCTGCGCCGCCACCTCGAAACCGTCGCCAATCCCTATGAAAAACGCTGGGCG
>ERZ772971.255-NODE-255-length-35393-cov-6.046041_pt1 | contig 35393 bp, 45 predicted proteins | sample MGYA00511943_ERZ772971 | MGnify/ENA primary metagenome ERZ772971 (study PRJEB29015, sample SAMEA2737929) | human oral metagenome | biome: human oral; feature: human-associated habitat; material: dental | place: China | collected 2144 ... | reverse complement strand
TCTGGTGACATACTCCGTACCATAACATCCGCCTTTTTTGCTTAAGCTAACTGTAATTAGATTATACCACAGTTGTAAATATTTGTCCATATTTTCTAGGATGTTTGAGTGAACTCGATTTTGCTATAATTACTGGTATAATAAAACTATAGAAACTCTCTGTTAATCAGAGAGTTCTTTTTTGGACAATTTGGCACTTTGTAAATCACCTTTGCGGTGATTTTTTAGGTTAGACCCAATTTCAGAGGGGCGAGCATCGCAAAGGCTCGCCCCTCTTTTGATGACTTGAACGAGGTCGCTCGATTGTTGTTTGTAGCGGCTTCTGAGAGTTATCAATGATTGAACTTTGCGAAACTTAAGCGGATCGGCCAAAGAAATTATACAGTGGCGACATAGACAGCTGGCTTCTCAAGGGGATATTTAATCAAGAAAGGAGGCAGCTATTAACGAAGACGCCTTAGAATATGAGCTGACGAAAATTCAGCATCAGAAACCAAGCAAGCCACCGGCACCTGGGCAGCTTGGGATTACTAAAAAATCTAAACATAAAAAAGGAAGAAAAGACTATGAAAAAAATCAATTGGAAAAACGTTATTGAAAGCATTAAAACCATCACCATCGTGGCGCTAATCGCTAGCGTGGTTGGATTCGGACTGGGGGTGAAGTACCAGGAATCGAAGAATAGCCAGCTGGAAACAAGAATCTCTGAGCAGATTCAACAGTTAAAAGCCGTAAAGTAGCGAGCGAGCGACCGGCGCTACTGAAGCCTAAGGTCGCGGCGGTCGAAGCTCATGCATCTGCGCCGCCAAAAGTTGCTGTGGAGGCAGCTGGCGCAGATGTCTGCGAGGGGTTTCGACCGCTGGTCGCTAAATACTACTGGGACGTGGATATCGCTATGGCAGTGATGAAGGCTGAGAGTGGATGCCGGACAAACGCCCTGGGGCGCAATACAAATGGAACGAATGACGCTGGGTTATTCCAGGTCAACTCAATCCACGACACGACGGACAGGCGATACCAGCCAGAGCACAATGTGGCGCTCGCGTATAAGATTTATGCGGCACGCAGCAAGTGGGATTCAAGCGGATGGAAGGCGTGGAGCGTATGTCTGAACGGCAAGGTGAAATGCTACTAATTTTAAGGAGAAAGTGAAATGAGTGAAAGTGAGATTTTGGAGAAATTAGAAAACCTAATCGATCCGACATTTCTCGACCGAGCTTTGGCGGGGGAGGTGTAAGTGGAGCGAATAGTATTATCTCCATCAGCGATAATGTGTTTTTTGAATAATCAGATTCAGTTCAAGAAGCGCTACATTGCTAAGGTATATGATGATCCATCGTCGCCATCAATGGTTGTCGGCTCTGCCATGCATAAGATGATTGAGCAGCGAATGAAGGGTCAATCGTTTGAGACGGCTCTGGAAGCAGGATTGCAGGCGATTGAAAATGTCGCAGATTATGAGATCGAGTACGGCAAAACTGGTAGTCGCGAGAAGATCATCGAGCAATATCAGAAACTATCGACGACAGTCATCAACGAACTGCCAACGTACGACAACATTTTGGCTGTCGAGGACAAGATTGAATGCAATTTGTCGGTGATGAATAAAAAGATTCCAATGAAGGGCTACATCGATATTGTGCTCGACCTGGGAGACAGTCTAGAAGTCATCGACTGGAAGAGCGTCACTAACTATTCCGACGAAGAGACTGAGAATTGGTCATACATTATACAGGGCTGGATTTATTCAAAACTAGCTGAATATAAGTATAAAAAGCCTGTCAGCCGAGTGGTCTTTAAGGAAATTAAGAAGACTATCAATCGCGATGGTCAGCCACAAATTAAAGACTACGTATTGAATGCCGAGAACCTAGCCGAAGCTGACGACATCATGGGCCGAGTTATTAAGTCAGTAAGTGATTATACCGACAATCCAGACGCGACGTATTTTCCGAATCCACGCGACATGATGAACGGTGCACAGTCAATGCATATCGTGGCGCAAATGGAAGGTATCACCGTCAGAACCGTGCACACGACAGAACGGCGCGAGAAGTTTGCACCAGTCAACACGGTAGTGGCTGACGACATCGCGCAAGAGGGCGGTTCGGAGACTGAACGAATCATGGCGAAGCTAAACGAGTTTGGCGTTGGCGGCAGGATTGATGAGACGATCAAGAGCAATACTGTCGACACGTATATTCTAAAGCCTAACCGCGGCGTGCGAATGTCGAAGCTGGCGGGACTGGGCGATGATCTATCGCTGGCGCTCGGCTCTGAGGCGGTTCGCGTGATTGCGCCGATTTACGGCACGCAGACTGTCGGCATCGAAGTACCGCACGAGCAGTCGTTCCCGACGTTTGAAGGCAAAGGCAGTAGCCACCAAATACCAATCGGTGTCGATACGATGAATAACGTCATCTACGACGATATCGCCAAAATGCCACACATGCTGATTGGCGGGCAAACTGGGTCTGGTAAGTCGGTCTTTTTGCGCAATATTATTCAGAGTTTAACAAATTGCCATATCGACATTATCGATATGAAAGGATTGGACTTTGAAGATTTGAGCAAAAACATTGTCTCGGAAGTTGGCAGGTCTCTTGAACTAATCCAGTGTTTAAGTGAGCTGATGGACGGTCGGTATAAAGATAAAAAAACCGATGCCAAACGTCGAGTATTGATCATCGATGAGTATGCCGACCTAGTTATGCAGACCGGGAAGGAAGTTCGTTATCGTATTGATGGCTATAAGAAGAATGGCGAACCGATCATGAAGCAATACACTTACGATACTCGCAAAGAACTGGAGACCAACCTAGCACGAATTTTGCAGAAGGGGCGCGCGGCGAATATCAACGTGATTATCGCCACACAGCGACCAAGTGCTGACATTGTCGCGCCGATTATCAAAGCTAACTGTCCAGTTAAGGCTTGCTTGAGGGTAGCAACCGCCAAGAACTCGGAAATCATCCTGGATGAGTCTGGAGGCGAGCGGCTACTTGGTAAGGGTGACATGCTCTACCTAGGTTCAGGGATGATTAAACCGGTGCGCGTACAGTGCTTTTCGCCGATTGAAGGAGGTAAATAATGAGTGAAACAAGAAGTGATAAAGCTATCGCCAAAAAAAGCAATGTCAAGCGAGAGTACTCAGGTATCGCTAAATACGTTGGCGACTGGGCGCTGGGACTGAATAAAGAGAAGGTTCTTGGCAATATTCACCGCAACCTGCTGGGTGTCGATAAGATGGGCAAAATACGCCCTATCGAAGACCTCGCCTACTTTATGCTAGTGTGTGGTCAATACAACCTGAACCCGCTGAAAAAGGAAATCTACGCAGTGTATCAGCGTCAAAATGTAAACGGTCAGTGGATCGAAAAGCTGGAGCCAATCGTTAGTATTCACGGCTTACGCTCGCTGGCGCGCCGTTCGAAAAACCCGACGTACGCCTACACCGGCAAAGCAGTCTTTGACTACAAGGATGCTGAAAAAACCAAGCTGGATTCGGCGACGGTAGAAGTATTTGGCAGATTCGACGGCTCATACGAGGCGGTGAAGATCGGCGAATACACAGCCTATTACGACGAGTTTGCCAAAACTCATACTTCTGACGACAACTACGGTAAATACCGCGCCGGCGACGCTATGGGGACATGGAAAACCATGCCGCGAGTAATGTTGGCGAAATGCGCAGAAGCTAATGCTATCCGCTCGATATTCGATATCGGCGGCGTGTACGTTGAGGAAGAAATCGGCAGAACAGAAGAACATTAACAATCAACATCGCACCCTCTTTGGGTGGCCAGATTCGTATATATAGGGTGGGGCGTCAACCGCAGGAGCTCCTCGCACATTTGAGCCACCCCCAAGACAGTAGAATTACAGTTTTGGTTGCAATTTGTGGCTACCCGACGAGGGTGCGATCGAGGAAATAAGAAAGGAGAAATAGTGAGCCGAAAACTAATCATTAGGATACTGACAGAATTGCTGTTTGAGTATCCATCTGATGAGCTTGATGTTATCGCGCTGGATTTGCACTTAAAAGATGAGCCGTTAGCGGAGTTCTGCGATAGATTCGAGCTTGGTAATTGGTTTTACGAACAGATGACGCTGGCGGACATTGACATTGTCGATGAAGTCTCAGCTATCGCTGATGAACATCGCAGGGCTGAAAGCGAGCAGTTAACGGAAAGCCAGCTGCTGCGCCGGGAATTACAACAGTAGGGTGTATAAAAAATACTAATTTGAAGAGGAGTAATCAATGGATAGCAAAATGAAAAAAGTGGCAAATATCATAGGCTATTTGATCGGCGGGATTTTAGTTTCGCTAGTCGGAGTAGCTATTATAGCAGTATTGGTTAAAGCAATATTGTGGGTTGTGGGGCTGTAAGAAAATGGCAGAGCTCACATCATTCATAATTCCGCATACAGTTTGGATTGGCAAGCAGATGTATAGATTGGTCAACGCTGACATTGACGGTAAACGATTTAATCTTCGATATGAGGGCATACCTAGACTAGGTGAAATCGGGTTTGAGTTCAGCATTGGATTTGAAACATTATTTTCGCCGAACGACAAAGATGTTGAGGAAGAGTTTACCAAACGCCTTGAGCTGCTTGGCGGCACGATCAAGGATCCAAATGACTAAAAAAGCACTTCGCAAGAAACAGCGCCGCAAGCGCAAGAAATTGGAGGCTACGTAATGTCTCTTATGAATTGTATGTTTACCGTTCGCTGGAGCGACGAGAACAATAAACCGCACTCTAAAACCTACGCTACCGAAGCTGACGCCAGAAAAGCCAAGCAATGGCTTCTGGAGCACGGCGTTCGGGACGTAGATGTTGCGGTCAAGATAAATAATAAGCCAGCTGGTAGTTTGGAAGACGGCGACAAGCCGTCTGAGACTGAGGCTGAGCAGAAAGGATTTTGGTGGGAAAAATGATCGACGACAATCAATTCGACATATTCCAGTGGGCGAATTGGGCGGATGCAAATAAGAAAGATCTGCTCATCGACCTGTTCATTTTTAATAAAAACTTTACGCCATACGTGTTACCACTGAAAACATCGACCATAGAAGACCAAATACGAACACTGTTTCTCTACGACATGATCAATTTTGTGGAGACTGGAGCAGCTGTCGGACTGTCTATCAGGGACTACGCGACAAACGATCAAATGGAAAATGTTTTGCTATATAGCGAGCTTGAGAGCATTCAGCGTGCCGAGACACTCGTTTATTTTCTTGGAGACGATCGTATCTCTGAGTTCAATGAACAAGAACACGAGCTGAAGCGTATGCACGGTATTGTAGCGCGGTTTAGCGACCCAAAAGATCCAGACAAGACCTTTTACATCGCCAAGCAGCTGCAGCGATCACAGATGCTGAGCGGAAGCCTTACGTGGCAAGTTAGCGGCAGTGACTTTGGCGAGCTTGATGCCGACGCAGCGTTCAAGATACCACCCAATAACCAAGTGCTAATCGCTGGCGGTAAAGTATTTGCGTTTAATCCAAAGAAGTTCGTCAACCTGTTCAAGCAAGATCCATCAAGCGATGTTGCAACAAAGCAAGTCATTGATCTTTTGACGAAAAAGTTTGCACTGAACTTGCCTGAGGGATTGTCATTCGCAGAGTTAGCTGACCGCAACAAATCATTGACCGCCATGTTGATGAAGTTGGACGTTGAGCATTTGCCTTGTAAAGAGAGGGTTGTCGATTACGCCGAGGAAATGGATTTGGCACTTATGTCAGACAATAACGACGGCATTATTATCATGGATAATCGTGACGCAATGATGTTTGTTAATATCCTGGCCGATAACTACGTCGACAGCAACCTGACTGATTCACGCTACCTCGTGACTGGCAAGAAGCGTATTGATAGCGATTCGCAGATGAATATGAACATATAAACGCCGTTTGCTATTGACCTACCATACGTCGAAAAACTGGGCGAACATTAACATCAACCGCATAACTGGATAGACAATTGTAAATCAGATGGTAGAGCCGTGTTGCAACACGTACGCGACGGTGGTTCGAGTCCACCCAATTGTCTATTCAACTGGACAGATGATATGCACAATCCCTATTCTGGCGCGCCATCCCACCCCGGCGCGTGACCGAAAAATCGTGAAACGTTGTGAGTCGGTTTTTTAATATTTTTGACGCAGTGCAACGTGTATCGTCTGTTCAACTGGCAACATCAACTAAATTAACAAACATGTTAATGCTATACACCTGGTGTTGTCAACTGGCTATATAAGTGGCGGAATAGATAGACGCTCATAAGCAGCAGGTCATGGATAGTTGACCAAAAGCACCGTATGAAAAATAGCACAGCTGCTCGGGAGTTGTGATGTGACTATACGAGTAAAAATCCCCTCTGATTAGTAAGAATATGAATGCCTAGCACGTTCTGAAGATTATGGAGCTAACGCGAGATGAGAACTCCTCGGCAAATCATCACCTTATATAGTCAACCAGTTATGCGGTTGAATTAAATTACACGAAATCGTGTAGATAAGAGAAAGAGCAACAGCATGACCAAACCACACTTTAGCTCATTAAGAATGGATTGGCGAACACCAAAAGCAGTCTATCAGGTACTTGATTCAGAGTTTCAGTTCGACCATGACCCTTGCCCCGCTAATTGGGACGGCAAGGTCGATGGACTGACAAGCGATTGGGGGGGGTACAAACTACGTCAATCCACCATATGGGCGTGAATTGCCAAAATGGATTGAGAAAGGCTACCAGGAATGGCAGAAGGGTAAAACTGTCGTGTTTCTAATACCTAGCCGCACCGACACCCGCTGGTGGCACGACTATTGCATGAAGGCTACTGAAATACGTTATATCAAAGGCAGGCTTAAGTTTGATGACCAACCAAACCCAGCACCATTTCCGAGTGCGATAGTTATTTTCAAGGGGAATGTCAACTAAACCACTAATTTTGTGGACATAGATAAAGGAGATGTCTATGAAGAAAATAAAGTCTAACATTGATTGGAGCAATGTAGCTGTTTTTATAATACCGACGTTAGTAATTGTTGCTGAATGCCTGTTTATTGCTTGGGTATTTCAAACGTCCGAGCAAGAGATTAAAAATATGAACACTGAAGCTCGTTGTAAAACAGTTGGTGGCGAGATGGGTTACTCGAAATGTTACAAGGACGGGAAGGAAATCTAAATGAAAAAACTAGAAAAGATAGACTACTTACAGGAAAACCACTTGCGTGAGTGGATAAAAACTCGTGCAAGGGTAGAGCAAGAGCTGTCCGACGCTCATATTATTTTCTGTGAATGTGGAAATCTGGCAACTGGAAGTCATGAATCTAGCTGCCGCAAATTCAAAAATAAAATTATGAATGAGACAATAAAACGACTAGCTCACCTGTTACCTGATGGAGGGAAATCTAATGCGTGAAATAAAATTCAGAGCCTGGGATAGCCTAGAAAAAAGAATGCGAAAAGTAGTGTCCCTGCATTGGCAAGGTGACAAACTCATTTCAGCTAGACTTGAGGGCGAGAATGAGCCGATTCCGATTGAGGGACGGCTAGTGATTGAGCAATATATAGATTCAGTCGATAAATGTGGTGAAAAAATTTATGACGGCAGTATTGTCCGCTACAGTTTCGGTAGAGTTTGGCGAGTAGCTTGGCACCGATCCTTGGCTCAATTCGTATATCGGCGTCGTTCGCTAGGCGGCGGTCTACAGTTAAATCGCGCTAATGGGTATGAATCAAAAGTCGTTGGTAATATCCACGAAAACCCTGATCTATTGGAGGAGAAATGAAATTTATTTGGATTTGCCGCCGACCAGTTGCGGACGATGTTCAGATGAATATCTTTATTTTTGACAGTACGCTTGTTGAAGCAGCACCAATTGATAGACTGTGCGGACACTTGCTTAACAAAGACGCTAAAAAACTAAACGAGTTTCTAGATAAATACGCTGATGCTCAGCCGTTTGATAGAATACTCTGCTACAAAGACACCGGAGAGCTGACTGAGCGCTTTATTAAAGAAATTAGAGAGGTGGAGAAGAAGTGAAAGACTTAACATACATAGAAGAATATATTAAAGATAGAAATTATAATATGCCTGAATTCGCTATCTCATGGGACATTACACTCGATGGAGAAATTAAATACTGGGCTAGGTTTTCTATGACGGATGACGATAACGATAATTATACAGATTTTGTGCAAGCTAATGACAATAGTCTAGAAGAAGTCATAGGTAAGATCGCGGGATATCTAAAGAGCGGGAAACATTATAGCGACGGGAGATATCTATGATTACCTCCTTTGCAATGGAGCTGAGCAGGCGATTGCGTTTATCGAGGAGTGTGTCTGATGAAGCGTAAGATCAAAGGACGCAACTACAAAACGCCGACACCTAGAGTTTACAGATTGAAAGAAACTCGCACTACGCAGTTTATCCGTAAACAGCTGATAAACAAGAATGGAGCAATATGTTCACTCTGCGACAAGCCGATTGAGACAATGAAAGATTGTACGATTGATCATATTATCCCGATTAGTAAGGGTGGTTTGACAACAATCGAGAATTGCCAGCTGGCACATAGAAGTTGCAATATAAGTAAAGGTAATAGGGAGGCTTGAAATGGGGCTAGTTAGAAATATTAAGGAGGCGGCTGACGTACGTAAGCGAGAGCGAGACATATTGGCGTCGAAATGCACAATAAAAATCGGCGACAGAGTGGCGTTCGCTCGAAATATTGATAAAGACGGCAGAGTAGTAGTGGGCGTAGTTGTTGGATATAAAAATGGTGTGTTCGTGGTTAAATACGATCCGCAACTCATCGTCGGCAATACTATTCAGTATTTTACTAGAAAATCTTATGAGCTGACTTTAGTTCATGACGTGGATAAATCAAGCTAGCTAAAGCATAATGGGCGTAAACGTCAATAATATGTGTGCGCCTAAAAGGTTGACTGAGGCGGCGGCGAATTATGTGCCGCCTCTTTTATGTTATAATAGCCCTAGGAATTGCGGATCGAAAGAGCCGCTTTTTTATTTGGAGAAATTATCATGGCAACCAGAAAAATGATGCGCAGGAACAGGCGAAGCAGCAAGCAGTCTAGCCGCAAATCCCCAAAGCAGCAGTTGCGAGGGATTGTTAAGGACAAACCAAAAAAGCCGCCTGTCAAGCCATCAAAACAGCCTGAACAGCCAGAGCCAGGACAGCCGACGAAATATAAGCCAGAGTATTGCCAGCAGCTCATTGACTATTTTTCAATCGAGCCGCTGGAAATTATTAGAGAGCAGGAAATAACCGGCACCGAGGGCGGCAAATACGTCTCGCGCCGCCTGCCGCAACGTTTTCCGTGGTTTGAAGGTTTTGCACGTAAGATTGGCGTTCACCGCAATACACTGAAAAACTGGTGTGCTGAACATCCAGAATTTGCCGAAGCCTACGATACCGCCAAGGATTTGCAACGCGAGTTCATCGTCGACGTGGCTTTGAGCGGTGCTGCGCCGCCAAGCTTTGCTATCTTTACTATGAAAAATGTCTGCGGCTGGCGAGACGAGCGAGACCTGAAGCTGAGAAAAGCGAAAGAGGAAGGCGATATTGATGACGACGAGCTCAAAGCGGCCATCTTTGAATAATCTCACCAGAGCGGATATTCTGCGGCTTTGCGATAAGTATTGGAACACTGACCGCGACAAGCTGCGGCGTTATCTGCTGGCGATATTCAAGCGGCGAGAGAACATCCACCTTTTCGGCTGGTTTATTGCACGGCCGTATTTTCCTTTGGAAACACCACCGTTCCATAAAGAGATATTAGACCTGATCAGCAACAAGGAAAATCGGCGAGTTGGCGTTATCGCGCCCCGTGGTCATGCTAAGTCGACGACAGTGGATATGACGTATCCGCTGTGGGCAGGGTGTTTTGAGCAGGAAGAGTTTGTGGTGATAATCAGCGATACGTATACGCAAGCGGCCGAGTTTATCAACGCATTGAAAGATGAGTTTGAACACAATCCGAAAATTAGATGGCTATTCGGCGATATGAAAGGTGACGACTGGCAAGATGGTGAGTTTGTGTTGAGCAACGGCATTAAATACGCCGCTAAAGGATCTGGTATGAAAATCCGTGGTATTCGCCACCGGCACACCCGACCGACGTTGATGATATTTGACGACATCGAGAACGACGAAAACATCAAGAGCGCCGAGCAACGCCAGAAGCTGTACCATTGGTTTACCAAGGCGGCTATACCAGCATTAGCTAGAGGCGGGCGAGCTGTCATTATTGGCACGATTCTTCACTTTGACAGCCTCGTAAATAAGGTGATGAAGCAGCAAGACGTGTTTAAGAGCTGGCAAACGCGGGTGTTTTACGCAATCACCACGGAGGAGGACGGCACAGAGCGTGCTTTGTGGCCAGAGCACCGCAGCCTGGAAAAGCTGAGGGCTATGCGAGATGACCCGAGCGATCAGGAGTTCGTTGGCAGCATTGCTTTTGCGCAGGAGTATCAGCACAAGCCATTCAGCGAAGAGGACGCTATCATCAAGCCTGATTGGATTAAAGAGTGTGAGCCGAGCCAGGTACCAAATAAGCATGCACGGCTAGCACGAGTGCTGACAATCGACCCTGCCGCCAGTGAACGCCAGACGGCCGACCCGACGGCTATGGGTGTTGCCGATCTGTACACCGACGGCAATGTCTACATACGTGCGATACGCAACCAACGAACCTCGCCGAGTGTTACTGCTGACACGGTTAGAGAGCTTGATGAAATATACAAGCCGCAGGTGATTGGTATAGAGGAGGGCGCACTGGGGCTGGTGTTTCGGGATTTGTTGGCGGGACTACCTGTCATTGGCTTGAAGCCCGACAAAGACAAGGTGCGGCGACTCTTAGCCGTGAGCCGATTCTTTGAAGCTGGTAGGATATACATTGTGAAAGACATTCAGAATGGACAGGCGTTACGCGAGCAGTTGATTGAATTTCCGAAGGGCACTCATGATGATATGGTGGACATGGTGGTTTATGCGGTGCGGCTGTTGTTGGTGGAGGGAGTGAATCAGGTATCAAGTAAAGACTTTCAGACCGCTGGTGATTATTACGACGAGCCAGATGACGATGAATGGTCGGATTAAGTATAAGTATGATATAATCAGGGTAAGTATATACGACGCGCGAAAGGCGTCGTATTTTATATGGAGAAATTATGAAGCTGGTAAACTTGAGCGGTAAGAATAACGATAAAAATACAGGCAGCCGACTACGCGAGATTGGTAGCGCTGGTACTGGTGTATTTACAGACTATGAAGCTGAGAGAATAAAGCTAAACCGCCCGAGGAAAATCACCGATTACCGCGATATGCTGCGCGATGGCACTGTCGAGGCGCTATTCAATATCCTGACTATGCCGATTTTAGCAAGCGAGTACGACATTAAGCCTGCCGACGAGAGTACTGAGGCGAGAATACAAGCAGAGTTCGTGCGAAACAACTTACTGAGCGAGAGCTATAAAGGCGGTATTGAAACACCGTTTGATTTGTTTCTCGACCAATCAATGATGGCGCTAGTTGACGGCTTTCAGGTGTGGGAGAAAGTGTATCGACTAAACAATAACCGCTACGAGCTGAAGAAGCTGGCGCTACGCGATTCGAGGAGTGTAGAGATTCAGAGCGATTTGAAGGAAGGCTATCAAGGGATTAAGCAAACGCAAGAAGACGGTTCGACGGTGGATATTCCAGCTTACAAAACGTTCCTATTCACACCAGGCAAACGATACGATCAGTATTACGGACGTTCAATATTTACGGCACTTTGGCGAAACTACGACAAGAAATGGAAGTTGGAATACCTGGATAGCATTGCTTTGCAAAATGACGCTATTAAGCCAAAGGTATTGAAAAATACTGGCGACACGCTTGCAAAAGCTGATGACAAAGTAATGTCGAAAGTATTGAATGTATTAAGTCGTTTAGGCAAGGTCAATTCAACGGCGACTTTGCCGCCAAATTACGAACTTGAGGTACTGAACTCTGAGGGACGCGATCCGCACCAATCGATTGAGCGGCAGAACTCTGAGATGGCAAGAGTGTTCCTGGCTAACTTTATGCTGCTGGGCTCGCAGGGGACGAGCTCGACTGGTAGCTTTGCGTTGAGCGATACGCAAGCAAAGATGTTCCGTATGAGCCTAGAATCCGTCATGAATAAGCTGGCGGCTCACATTAACCAATACATCATCGCTGATTTGATTGATATTAACTTTAGCGAACCACGCTATCCGGTTTTCGCATTCGAGAAGCTGGACAATGAAGTGGTTGGCGCGATATTTAACGCCTTTACGACGATGATTCAGAAAGACCGCATGTCTGATGCAATGGCGAGCGAGATTGAGGACGCAACAGCGACGCGGCTAGGCTTTGACGTGGAGAAGATTAAGCAGCGGCGTACTGAGCAGGCTGAAAATACTGAAAGCAATGCCGGCAAGGAGAAAGAGGCTGGCGGCACGCCGACTGGTCAACGAACGATGAGCGATGATCACAATCATGAACCGAGCGAGAGTCTGAAGAAGCTTGATGCCAGATGGCAGGAGCTAGAAAAACGTTTTTTAGACCAAATCCGCCCAGTTTATGAGACTGTGGCGGAGGAGGTCAGCCAGGAGATCGCAAAATCAAAGCTGGTGAGTGATATTGACGCAGTGGTGTTTCCAGTGGAGTACCGCCGAACGTTGGTATCATTCTTTAAGCAGGGGTATCAGGTTGGAAAAATCAGTGCTAGCGATGAAATGGGTAAGCCGGCTGCGAAGAACGGCAATGATTTAACCAAGGCAGCTGTTGAATACATAAACTGGATTATCGAGAAGCAGCAGGATGACCTGACTAATTACGCTAAAAGCCTGGTGATGGATAGAGTGGTGCTGGATGATGAGCAGACCGACTACAGTGCCGAGATTTTGAAACTGATTCTGGCGTGGTTTGTAACAAAGCTGCTAGATACGGCGTCGTATGCAATCGCACAAGCGGTCAATTCTGGGCGTAATTCAGTATGGGACGATGACGATGTGTTGGAGTTTTCGGCAATTCTGGATGCACGAACGTCGCCTGGTTGTAGCGCGCTGGATGGCAAGGTGATGACGTGGAAGGAGTGGCAGACATACCCTGAGTATATTCCACCGCGGCATTTTAATTGCCGATCAACCTTTACGCGACTACTAAGCGACAATCCAGAAGATGAGATAAACCCGCCGAACAACACGCAGATGCATAACATTGAGAAGATTCAGAGGACGCCGAAGCCGCAGTTGATTGAAGAGAACCCATACATGGCACAATACACCAAAGCGGAGCTGTTGAGCGTTGAAACGTACAAGGGCAATGGGTTTATAAATATCAATCAGGCGCTATTGGGTTGCCAGCCGATGAACGAGTATGCTGAGGCTGACATTAAGCAGTTGGATAAGGCGATTAGGAAGACTAAGCTGGAGAAAGATGTGGTACTGTATCGTGGTATTGGACTAAAAAACGAACTGAAAGTGAACGATATTCTTGATCACCCTAATTACGCATCCACGACGTTCAGTGCCAGCGTTTCAGCCGATTTTGCCGAGCACTCAGATAATTACAAATACATCTTAGAGTTTACCGCTCCGAAAGATATGCCGTATTTGGATGTGGAGAAGGTGCTGGCAGATAATGGCGTTACCTCAATGTTGAATGAGGGCGAATATCTATTGTCGAGAGGCAAAAAGTTTGTTGTAAAAAGTATCAAAAAAAGAGATAATGGAATTAGTATAGTAAAAATGGTTATGACAGACGATACGAAATATCTGAGCGATAATAACGAGGACGATTTCACTGAAGAGGAGGTTGCCAAGCTTGACGCTGCCATCGCAAAAGCTAAAGCCGACAGAGAAGCTGGCAAGGAGTTGAGTCCGACCGCGCGCCGTCTCCACCAGATTTGGCAGATGGATTCTGAATACCTAGACGAACAGCTGGAAAAGCAACATAAAAACAAATAGTTTTGCTTTAACCACAAGTATGATATAATACGACTAGTATATGCGACAAGCGAGTTTGTCGCATTTTCTTTTGGGGCAAATTTCTCTTGGAGTGTATCGGGAGAAATAATATGTTTACAGTTTCGACAAAGACAAGAGACAACATCCACCTGAGCGATGAGGGCAAGAGCGAATATAAGCGATATTGGAAACAGCTTTGCCCGTATGGAGAATGGATAGACCCAAATGATTGGGATAATTCGAAGTTGGTTATTGACAAGGATCTAGTTGACCAGTTGGTAAAAAACTTCAATGACAAGGTTTTGGACTACGTGCCGGTGCCATTAGGACACCCGTATGATAGCTCAAGCTTGGCAAGCCTCAATACTGGCGAGTTGCTGGAGTTGGAGGCACGAGAAGACGGCTTGTACGGTTTGATAGAAATTCGCGACGATGCAGTTGCCGATAAAATCGACAAAAACTTGATTCCAAATGTATCAATGGGTATGGATTTGCAATACAAGGACAAGAAAGATGGCTCACTCAAGGGTGCGGTGCTCCAACATGTGGGGCTAGTGACCGACCCGTACCTCAAAGGTATGCACGCCTTTGAGCCGGCGCTGTCTGACATGTCGCAGGCAGCCATTGTGCTTAGTGATTCATCTAATAACAAGAGAGAGGAGAATGGGATGAATAAGGTAAAAGTAACTAACGACCGTGATTTTGACGTCGAGGTGAAGTGGCAGGAAGACGGTGAGGAGAAGACTGCAACCGTCGCCGCTGGTGCAGACGTTGAAGTTCCTGAAGATCAGGAGGAAGTGGTAAAGCAGCAAATCGCTGACGCTAAAGAGCCAGAAGATAAAGACGAGGACAAGTCTGGAGGGGATAACCTATCTGATAAGAAAGATTTGTCTGACGAACAGGAAGCACTTGAAGCTGAAAAAGCTAAGTTGGCTCGGGAAAAGGCTGAGTTAGCAAAGCAAAAGCGTGAGCTATCAGAGAAGCAGGCTGAGGCTGAATATGAGAAGCTGCTTTCTGAGGGGAAACTCGTTCCAGCTCAAAAAGAGAGCTATTTGGCACTCTGCGCCGCCAAAGACACCAAGGTGCAGTTATCTGACAAGAAAACCAAATCTGTTGATGTGCTATTATCGGAACTCTTTGCGGCAATGCCGGCAATGCGGCTATTGAGCGAAGATGGCGGTGAAGGCGGTAATGGAAATGGTAATGAAGTTCAGCTGGACGACTCCGATAAAGCAGACATCGAGCGGTTCGGACTGAATGAAGAAGATTATAAAGAAGTAAAGCGTGAGAAGGAGAATCAATAATGACATTTCTACGACAAGACGGCGATTTGATTTCGGCTCCATTTGGTAGCAACGTGATCAATCGCGGACAACTAGTTACTGTTGACGCTAGCGGTAACGCTAAGGCGGCAGAAGCTGGAGTAAAGCCATTCTTAGGTGTCGCCATGGAGAGCACTGGCGGACTAATCAAGAATGAGGTGCGAGTTTATCGAACTGGAGTGTTCCAGCTGGCAATCGACGCAGTAGCAGCTGCTGATTTAGGCAAGGCTGTTGCCATCGCTACACCCGACAAAGTAACAACAACCGTCAGTGGCACCGCACCGGCAATCGGACAGATTGTTGAAGTTATTGACAATAAAACTGTAGGCGTTCGCCTGAGCTAAGAAAGGAATATGAAATGGATTTAAGAGCAATGCTACAAAAGCTTGATACCGCCATTAAAACGGTATACAAGACGACTAAAAAAGAATACAAAGACCCTCTGTTGGGTATTTTGTACGACATCACAAAAGTGACGGGTGCAGTCAACAACATCGTGACACTCAACAGCGTGCCTGGTATGCGCGAGTTCAAGTCAGAGCGCAAACACGGCGTAGCTGACAACACTGTACACACGATTGCTCCACGAAAGTGGGAGTCAACTCTGGACGTTGAACGTGAAAAGATTGAAGATGATGACCTCGGCCAGATTCCAAACCAAACCCGCGTGATGACTACTAAGAGTGGCCGCCACTATGGCGCATTGGCTGTGGCAGCACTTCCTGTTGGCTTTACAGCTAACTTGAGCGACGGTAAGCCATTCTTCCACGCTGATCGTGGCAACTTGATTACTGGCGCATTCAGTGCCGCAACATTTAGTAAGGCTTTTGATGCGTTGGTCGGTATGAAAGATGCTGATGGCGACTTTATCAACCCAATTCCAACCCACTTGATCGTTGGTTTGGAAAACCGCGAGGAAGCTGAGAAAATCTTGCTCCGCGAGCGTTTGGATAATGGTCAGAGCAACCCGAACTACAAGCGTGTTGAACTGATCGTTGACCCGCGCATCGCTGGCAAGGCGACGTTCTTGGTAGCAGCCAAGGAAGGCATGTGTCCGTTGACAATCGCTGAACGTATCAAGGTCGGCGCACCGGTTGCGAAAAACGACCTGAACAGCGACAAGGCGTTCGAGACTGATATCTTTAGCTGGGGCTTACGCGGTCGTTACGACGCAGCCTACCAGGCAATGCAGTTCATTATCGGAATGAAAGGCGCTTAGTCGACAGACTTGAGGCGGGGGATGGTTCGCCCGCCTTCGTCTGAGGATTAGGAGAAACAATATGAAGCACGAGATAAATCAACCTATCAAAGATATATTACAGGAAGCGGGACTGTATCACCGCCAGTTACTGGAGTTTAACGACGTTAATAGTTCGGTTATTTCGCTAGGAGACTATATCTTGGCTGACATCAATGGCGACGATGCAGTTGACGTAAAAGATGTGCGAGTGCTGGTGGACAATAAGCTAGTCAAAGTAACCGAAGTAGATACCACTAATGCGTTGATTACACTGGAAAAGTCGGTTGTTTCTGGGCAGGAGGTGTCAGTACGCTTTGCTAGTTCTAGCGTAGAGCCTGAATACGTCGAGAAAGTGCGAGCTGAAGCGCTGAGCGAGATTATATCAAAGATTCCGTGTGACGCCGCCTGGGTTGAAGAATATAAGCCGACGCTGCGCTATATTCAACGGCTGATGGCTGCTGGTATGCTGCTGGTGCGGGATTACGGCTTTAATGAAGACATCGAGAACACGAGCAAGGACGGTTACAAGAAGCTGGAGCTGGCGAACGAAAAACTGAGTGCCTTGATCGCTGCTGTCTGTGGTGGGGCGCAAGCAAGGAATGCTCAAGGCTTTACAGCGCGAGATGACGGTGATTTATTTGCGAAAAAGCCGCATATCAGTAGCGAAGATTCGCTGGATTGGCGGTGTTGGTAGATGAATGGGCAGAAAGTGCCAGTTTCTATCACCGTTGATGGCGAGGAGCTGAAGCAGTTTAATCAGGTGCTGCTAAATCGATGGAAACGTGCTAGCAGTTTGCGGATACCGTTGCAGGAGGCGGCTAACTTTATGTTGGATGAGATCTCCAAGAACTTTAGCGGTAAACGTGGTGCAGTTTTTGGTGCGCAGTGGCGTAAACGTAAGCGAAATTATCCGTGGCCGCTACTAAATAGGACAGGCAAAATGAAGGATGGCTTTAAGGCGGAAATATACAGCGATAAAGCGGTGATTAAAAACCCAACGCGTTATTTCAAATATCATCAGATGGGCACGAAAAACATGCCAGCTCGTAAGATGTGGGGCATGACCGAGCCGCAAGCGCGGTACATTCGCCAGCGATTACAAGTTTATTTAGAAGCTGAAGGAGAACGATAATGCAATATGAAGACCCGATTTTAGCAAAGCTACGCAATCTGCTGAACGAGCACGGCCCGAAAGAGCTGAGAAATAAATACTACCTTGGTGACCCAATGGTGGTGGATAAATCAAGCTTGCCGATGTGCTTTATTAGTTACGAGCGGCAGAGTGTCATTGATGATGCCTCGCATTCAATCGAAACTCACTCGACAGTGTTAATCAACGTGGCATATGACCTTACTAGGGATTTTAATAGCACGGCAAAACGTAGCGGAAGTCACATGACACTGGTAAAGATGATTTGCGGGCGAGATAGTAAGAATAAATTACTACCTGAGACGATTTTGTCTGTGCTGAGACGGTTCCAGGACGATCAATCTGATGAGTTAATAATCGACCTGGGCAGCCAAACGGAAATAGAGTATGTAGTCAGCGAGCGGGGCGGCAGCGTATTTACTAACGAAGCTTTAATACGATTTACGGTGCGCACTCGCGACATGGTTGGATAAATGTAAGCGCCATGGTATAATACGGGTAGTATATGCGATCAGCCTTGGTCGCATTTTCTTTTGCCCATTGGATGATTTCGCGTAAGAAAGGGATTAACCGTGAAGAAAGATAATCAGCCAGCAGCACCCGCACCGAAGCAGTCATTTTATCTGCCAGAGTTCGGCGTGTCTGTCGAAGCAGAAAGCTTTGAAGAAGCAGTTAAAAAAGCCAAAGCCGAAAATAAGGAGGGAGAGGAATAATGGCAGAGAAAAAGATTGTAACAGGTCGAAAGACCGCCGTGGGGTTGGCGCTGGAAGACACCAGAGGCACTGCTAAAATGCCGACGTATTTTTATCCGCAGTTGGATTTTAGCTTTAAGGACACACCAGAGACGAAAACTAACGAATCGGCGTACAATAACATCACCAAAAACAACGCTGTCGATGTGATGAGCGTCAAAGGCGAGGGTTCAATCGGCGGCAAGACGTGGGCGAAGGGACTTTATTACTGGCTAGCGCTAGTGTTTGGTCAAAAAGCCGCAACGACGCCTGTTGCTGGCGATACGGGAGCTAAAAAACACTTATTCTCGCTGAATAATGAGAATACTCATATTAGCTCGACTATCACCATCAAGGAATCGGTGTTTTGCGGACAGTTCCCATACGCTATGATTGAGAGCTTTAAGATTTCATGGACACCTGACGACTATCCGAAGATTGAAGTAAGCTTGATGTCGAAAAAATCCAAGGACGTAACGCCATCGTCCGTTACCATTGCGTATGACGCAACAGAGACAGAGTTTATTCCAAAGGACGTGCTGCTGAAAATGGCAGCCGACGCAGCTGGATTGGCGGCAGCGCCAGAACTCCAGGACGTCAAGAGCTTTAGCCTGGAGATTAAGAAAAACTTGGAGGCAGTTCAGACGTCAAGTTCTAAGGATGACATTCAGGAAATCTTTAACAAAGACTTTGAGGTTAGCGGCTCAATCGAGAAACTGTACACCGACGACACCTACAAAGGCATGATGCTGAACGGTACAACTCAGGCAATGCAGTTTGGTTTTATCGATAAGAATCATAAAGCCGGCAATACTACGCCAACCAGCCTGCTGTTTACTATAAGCAAGGTGGCAATTTCTAGCCGTGAGCCGAGCTACGGGCTGAGCGACATTTCAACTGAGACGATCAACTTTGAGGGCTTACTGAATATCACAGACGGCAAGACTATCGAAGCTGAATTGGTTAATAAATACGAGTACTAGGAGAAAATAAATGAGTAATCGAGAACTATTTATTGAGCTAAAAGACGGACGTAATGCTGTTATCCGCGGGTTTATTCGCAACCGTGACCGCAGTATGTACCGACGGCTAATGCTGGAAGGTCAAACCATGTCCACTAAGGAGATGGAAGCTAGTGGCGGCGATGTGGATGTTGACCTGGGCAACGTCATGGGTGCGAGCGACAAACTGATTGAGAAGTTGCTGCTGGAATACTGCGGCAATCGCGAACAACCATTTGAGGCACTGATGGACAGCGAATTTGGCGACGACTACGAGACAATCAGCAACAAGGTTATGGAGGTCTTCGGCAAGGATAAGGAGCTCCCAAAAGAATAGAGGCGTGGTCAATTAAATATGACCGCGCGCTGCGCAACGGTTCTGGCGAAGTACCAAAGATGATTCAGATTGCGCTTATCTGTAAGGAATATGGATGGACGTACGATGAATACATGGATCAGCCAGAAGAGTTTACTGCGGCTATCCTAGCACGGCGTCAAGTTGAGGCGGTAGTCGAAAAGGAGCAGATTGATAAGGCGGGGCAGCAGTAGGCTGCCTCTGCTTTTATCTGTGCTTGTCGCAGGCGATGCCGTCGCCGTCTCTATCAAGGTGTGGTGCGTATCCAGGTTCGCCTCGGCGTATGTGACTATAGCCAGCGGCACGTGCTTCTTTGCAGTTGCTAAAACTCAGCTCCGATGAAGCGGCAGGCTGTGATTGTGCTTGTTGTTGATTAGCTGCGGCAGCGGCTGCCTCCTCTTGTTTTTTCTTCTCCTCAGCCTCTTTCCTGGCTTTGTCAGCACGTTCTTTTTCTTCCTGCTTGGCTTTTTCTAATTTAGCAATGCGCTCAGAGAACTGACCACGTTTATCTTCTGGTAGTTTGTTGATGTCTGACTTGGCTTTATTGATATTGCTGTCGCTTGGGTCAGATTCAGCTTTTTGAACAGATTCTTTGGCTTGATTGACTGCCTTTTCTGACGATCCCATGCTTCCAATTACACCAATGCCAACAACTACAACAATTATGATAATGATAATATGTATAAAACCGCCTTTGCGATGTTTCATTTTTGAACTCCTTCTGATGATGTTATTTTTTGGGCGACAAACTCGCGTATTTTCTTATAGTGAGGTTCTAGCGTGGTGATAATACCGTATTGAACGTTGCTTTCTTCGATTGGCTTAATTAGAGTGATTTGTCCGTCTTTCAAATATAGTATTGTACGAAAAACAACGGTTTTATCTTCTTTCTTTGAATTGAAGTCAAAACCCTCGACTTCTGACCAATCAAAACTCCGCACAATGTCTTTTTTGATGCCTTTATTAAACGAGAAAGCAACGCCATTGTGATTGAACGCCAACTCAGCTGACAAAATATTGTCTTTTATGGGATTATACGTCCCGTTATATTCGCCACTGGCGAGTAGTGGTAGTTTTTCTTTCTTCTTAAATAGATTAAACATGGTGGCAGTTTGTTTTTCCTTTCCTTATGGAGGGATTATACCACGATGTGATATAATATGGGTAATATATGCGGACTTTGAGCCGCATTTTTTTTGTTGTTTTTCGTCCGCTAGGAAAAAGAAGGCGGAAGATGAATAACAGCACACTCACTCTGACAATTCGAGCAAACGTATCAGCCTTGCAGGCTGCCTTGAAGACTGCTCAGGCGAGCGTTAAAAATTTTAGCAGCAATGTAGGTAAGAAACTAGTCGGCAATGCTGCTAATTTGAAGGACGCTTTTAGCCAAGCGGGCGGATTCATTGAATCGACGCTGAAGCGCGTCGCTGCGGTGGCGGTGGGTGGTAGCTTTGGATTGATGTCGTTCGTAAAAAGCGCATCTGAATTGCAGTCACTGCGATCGTCATTTGAATCGCTGACTGGAACAGTAGAGGCGACAAATGTCGTCATGAAAACGCTGTATCAGTATGGGAAGGAGACGGCGTTTGACAATAAATCCATCCAGGCGACCGCCAAAATGTTCTTGGCAAACGGCGTGGCAGTCCAGGATTTGATGGGCTGGATGCGAAACTTGGGCGACTTAGCGGGCGCAACAGGTGCGGATTTGCAGGGCTTGGCACTGCCAATTACGCAGGCAATCGGTACTGGCAAAATGATGACGCAAGACTGGTATCAGATCATCAACCAAGGTGCTGGTGGATTCAAAAAATATATCATCGCAGCGATGGGTGCGGGGCACTCCATTAAAACCTTTGGCGATGACCTGTCAAAGGGTAAAGTTACGGCTGATGTGCTACGCAAGGCACTCCAGATGGCGAGTGCTGAGGGCGGCATGGCTTTTCAGGGTGCAATTAAGCAATCTCGTACATTCAACGGTCGCATGAGTAACCTGCTGGAGACAATTACCAACGTGGGCATGAAAATTGTCGGCGTGGATGCAGCGACTGGACAAGTCAAAGCTGGCGGTGTGTTCGATAAAATCAGCAAAGCTGTAGAGGATGCGACAAATTGGCTGGAAGAGAATAAGGATACGGTGCAGAAGGTTGCGGACACAATTATCAACAACCTAGTGCCGGCACTGACGTCTTTGGCGAGTGCTTGGGCGATCATGAAGGTTGGGTCGGGCATAACTGGTGCGATTAAGCAGGTTAATGAATATAAAAAAGGAATAGAGGGTACGGCCGGTGCCTTTAAGATACTGAGCGTTGCACTAACTGGCAATCCAATGATGTTATGGGCGGTTGCTATCGCAGCCGTAGTTTCGGCTCTCGTATTCCTCCAGATGAAGTTTAATATCTTCGGCAAGGCTGCTGAGTGGATTAAAAATACCTGGAACGATTCCATAAATAGCATAAAGAGCTTTTTGGAGAGTGCTGGTAATACTGTTAAGAATGTCGCCGAGAGTGTCGGTAAGTTCTTTGATGATGCTAAGAAAGCTGTGAGTGATTTCGGACAGGCTGTAGCCGACTGGTTTATTACAAAGTTCGAAGAGGCAAAGAAGATTGCCGGTGATGTGTTTAATGCTATCACGAAATGGATTAACGACAATAAAACACTGCTGATCAACCTGGGTATTGTCATCGGCACAATCGTGTTGCCGAAGCTAGTGCAGATTGGCATTGAGGCGGCTAAGTCGTTTGCTGTGATGGCAAAAAATGCAGCAGTTAAGGGTGCAGGAATGGCGGCTGATATAGCTAAAAGCCTGGCGAAGACTGTTGTTTCCGCGACAGTCAACGCTGGTAAGATGGCGGTTCAGGGAGCTATAGCTTTTGGCTCATGGATCAAGAACGCGGCTATCGCTAGCGCCGGAGCTATAAAAAACTTTGTGCTGATGAGCGGCAAAGCCGTAATTCACGCTGGGATTATGGGTGCGCAAGGGGCTATAGCTTTCGGCAAATGGACGGCTGGTGCGGTAGTGATGGGCACAAAGGCGGTAGCGACGTTTGTGATGATGGGCGTACAAGCGTTAGTGGCTGGTGCGAGGATTGCTGCCTCTTGGTTGATGGCAATGGGTCCGATCGGTGCTATTGTGGCTATTGTTGCTGGTGTGGTGGCGCTAATTATCGCCAACTGGGACACAGTCAAGAAATGGCTGACGGACTTTTGGAATGGCGTAGTCGCCGCTGCCCAGGGAGCGTGGAATGGGATTGTTGCTGCGTTTAATGCGGTGGTCGGATTCTTCTCCGGACTATTCCAGGGTGCATGGAACGCTATCGTAGCGGTTTGGAATGCTGTGGTAGGATTCTTTGCTAACGTCTGGAATGGCATTGTGATAATATTCTCGGCTGTTGTGGGCTGGTTTGGCGGCGTGTTCAGCGGCGCATGGAATATTATCGTGAGCGTGTGGAGCGCAGCTGTTGGCTGGTTTGGCGGCGTGTGGAATGGTATCGTCGGTGTATTTGCTGGCGTGGCGGGATGGTTCGGCAGTATTTTCCGCGGAGCATGGAACGCCATCACTGGCATATTTGGCGGGCTGGCGGGATTCTTCGGCGGCGTGTGGAATACTATTACTGGAATGTTCGGAAGGCTGGGCAGCTTCGTTGGTAATGCTATTGGCGGTGCAGTTAGGGGTGCAGTTAATGGTGCACTAAGCATGGTCGAGAGAATGGCGAATGGGTTCATCGGCATGATTAACGGTGCGATTGGAATTATCAACAAGATTCCAGGCGTACACATTGGCAATATTCCAAGCTTACATATTCCGCGAATGGCGACCGGTGGTATCGTTACGCCGCAAGGCGGCGGTTCGATTATTTATGCTGGTGACGGCGGACAGAATGAATGGGTTGTGCCAGAAAGTAAAATGGCGAGCCTGGTAGCGCAAATCAATAGACGAAGCGACGGTGTTGGCGCACGAGATGTCAATATCACCGTGAATGTGACCACTAGAGACGAGAAATTTAGCGAGGAGGATGCAGTGAATATCGCAAAGCAAATCAATCGAGCACTAAAAGCACAAGGACTGCGGCTTGATCAACTAGGAGCACTCCGATGATACGATTAAACGGACAAGAAATACCGATTTATCCAAGCGGCTACGATGATTCGCCAGTGGTAGTAAAAACTGACAATTTTTCAATTAATGGCAGTATTGAACGACACAGCTTTCCATCCAAAAAGCGTGCCAAGATGATATTTGCGGCAGTGACGCCAGCACAGTTTCGATTCTTTGAGAACATCTTTAATGCCGCTGGCACAGTGAGTTTTTATAACGACCAGTCAAAGTATGGCGTGCTTCAGTTTGACGGGATTATGACAGATTGTGACACCGACGAGTATATTCGCGGCGGCAGCTTGATGACGAGCCTAACCGTAACAATTCGGGAGGTGTAAATGCAGGCGGTTTCGGCTAATTTCATCAGCAAGGTTGACGCACCGCGCAAGCAGACTGACTTCGCTGTGATGCTGGGGTGGAGTAAGCAAATAAATTCGACTACGCGGTTTTTTAATCTCGATTCTTCAGCACTGGATGGTGGAGACTTTCTAAAAGGCTCAGGCGACGTGGTAACGTTTTTCGACAAATATGTGTACACAGATGAAAGCCGCTACGTTAAGAACTTCAAAATAAGTAAGAAGGTGAGCAGTTATTCATGGGGTGTAGTTACGGCTCAGGCGACAATCACACTAAATAATACGACGGGGCGGTTCTTACCAGAAAAAGACCCCGTAATTGGCAAATTTGTCAAGGCAGGGCGGCCGATAAAGATATTAACTGGGTATGACGGCGAAATGATCACAAACTTTGTTGGATTCGTGGGTACGCCGACAGTAAATATCGTAGAGCAGACGGTGGAGCTGACGGCGTTTGACGCGATTACCTATCTGGACACAAAATATTCTAATTTGCCAGCGTTCGTGGGTAAGTTTGCACACGAAATTGTGCGAGATTTACTGATTGAGCAGGGATTTAGCGCCGACCAGTTCGAAATCGACAGGTCTCAGCAGGTGGCAATTGGCTACTTATCGCCAAAAGACAAGAGCGTGACTGATTTATTAAAAGAACTGGCAGAAGCGGAGGCGGCACTAGTATTCGTTGACGAACAGGGGATAATTCGGTTCTGGAACAGGACGCACCTGGCGAAGACGCAGCCGACGGCGCACGTATTCAACTATTCTAACCTGACCAATTTGCAGATTAGATCAACGCCAGTAATAAACTCGGCACAGGTGGTAGCAAAGCCATTCAAAGTGCAGGCGTTTCAGAAACTGTGGGAGCTGGAGCAAGGCAGTGAGCAAACGAAAATAAGAGCTGGTAAGACTATCGACATTTTCGCTGAGTTTCAGGATAGTGTCGGGGACTTTTATGCTGTAAATGTAGATAGACCAGTTCATGCAAGCAGTAACTCTGGTACGTCGATGTATTCTGGCACGAGAAATTCTGACGGTGGAGGCGGCGCAATCAATGTACAGCTGGTATCAGTTTATAACTTTGGCAGCACTTACAAAATGACCTTCCGCAATAACTCAAGCGTGGACGGATACATTAACCGTATCCAGCTGTGGGGTGTACCGGCAAAGGTAACGCAAGTAATTACCGAAAATGCCATGAGCGAGCCAAGTATTGAACAGTACGGTGTCAATCCTGACACGTCAACTGGTGTTGGCGCAGAGATTCTGAAGATTGAAAATAATCTGGTGCAGGATGTTGGCGGAGCAAGAGCGATTGCTAACAATATCGTAACTCTATATTCAAACCCAAATAGGCAATTCAAACTAGATAACTTTTTCGTGCCGTATTTGCAGATTGGCGATACGGTAGACTTGCAGATTGATGAGCTGGCGGATAGTTTTAACTGTTTTATTACCAGTTACGAGCTAGCAGGCGGCGTGAACGCTAATTTTCGGCAGAGCTTGGAGGTGGAGGAGCGTCCAAAAGTTAGCGTGTTTGAGCTGGACAGGTCAACACTGGACGGCGGAGATGTGCTAGCAAATTAAGTGTGGTATAATGTAAGTAGTATATACGACCAACCAGAGCGGCGGTCGTATTTTTATTGGAGGAAATAATGGATAGCGAAACAGCCAAGCAAACGCAAGACCAAGCCGAACTGGAGAAGATGGCGGATTTTTATGCTCAGCATTACAGCCAGGTGTACTTTGTGAGGTGTCTGAAAACTAATCTGGTGGTCGCGGTTGAGTGTTTTCCGGCAAAAATAATTCAAGGCTTTTCAGCGATTACCACACCGCGGCGAGGCGGCAACCGTGATATTTATGACTACCAGGGGCTATTTCTGACGACCCGTGAGAGACTGGACAAAACACCTGAAGGGTTTCCGATGATCGGCTACGAAGCGTTAACTGGTAACGATACACGGCTATCTAAATTTGAGCGAGGAACGATAAACCCAGTGCAGCCAGGCGAGGCTAGTCCAGCAGAGCTGGTTAATTCGTTTGCTATGAGCCCATTTGAGCGAGCACAGTTGGAGAGCGAGGTGGCGTTGAAACAAAGTGCCAATAAAGAGCAGGCGGATTACGAGCTGAAGTACAGCGACAAAGGTATGATTATTGAGCGATTTGAGACATTTCAAGTAGAAAGGGTGAGATGATATGGCGTATGTTAACTTGAACTTTGTGCCGGGCGAAATTTTAACGGCAGCAAAAATGAATCTTTTAGCGGCAAATGATGCTAGTTTTCATGATGGAACAGGTATAGGCGATGGTTCTATACAACCAGAGAAATTAGCAGATAGCCTTACAACCTATAAATCTGCTGAAATGGATACCGGTAAAAAATGGATCGATGGTCGCCCAATTTTTCGTAAAGTGGTGCGTGGTACGGTCAATATGACTGGTGGGTACAATACCTCAAGCCTACCTCATGGTATTGCTGGTTTGACTAACGCTTGGGAGTTGATTTCATGGTCTGGCAATATGAGATTGTCTGGCGTATTATCAAGCAATCCTATAAAACAGGCATTGCCATATATTGAAGGCACGCACCAAGCTGGTATTACCTCTATTGATAAAACGAATATTGCTGTTTCTGGCAGTTATGCTTGGGGCATTTCGGAAGTGAGTATTACTATGGACTACGTCAAATAATGCCGACTGCCACCCATAGAATACCATGCCACGCAGCACCCATTCCACCGCGTGAAGTCGCGACTAAGTCGCATCCCGTATCTGTTATGTTATTAGGCTCAATTGAGTTTCCTTCACCTACTGTAGTGGTAAAGTCATGAATATCTTTAGCCTCTGCGCCACCCTTATAACCGATGAAAGAGCAGTTCACAAAGCATACTTTCTTATATTGTTTTGGAAACACGATAGGCGTTACGAACCGCTTATTGTTAGCTGTATTACTGCCGATAAATTGCGTCCAACCAGTTTGTATAGTTAAAGCGCCAGACAACTCTGTAATTTTGTCGTATTCCTTTGAAGCAAGGATTGTTGCAACGTTTATATTCTTTGATTGTATAGAACCATGAAAAATGTATTATGTTTACGGTAAAACCGTGGTATAATGTAGGTAAGTATATGCGTTTCAGGACGCATATTTTTATTTGGTTGCGGCCTGGGGTGAGAGAAAGGAGACCGACAAAGCATGGCAGCAGCAAATAATACTAACGAAGCGGAGCTGTGGCAAAAATTGGGAAAGATGGATGCCGACATACAAAACATCAGAAACCAGATAGAATCAATCAGCGCAAAGATTGACAGACTGGATCTGACGGTGGTAGTAGAGCGGCTAGTGAAGCTGGAAAAAGATGTAGGAAATCATGAAGATAGGCTAGACAAACTAGAAGATAACCAAGCAAGGATAGTTTGGTTTATCATCGCCGCTGTGGCTGGGGCAATACTAAAAATGGTAATTATCGATAGGATAGCGAAATGAGTATGTTAGAGCAATTATTCTTTATGGCGATATTTGCAGGTGCGTTTGGCGGTGCAATGGTTGGTTTGCTTTTCGCGGCAATTTTTAAGTTTGCTTATCGGCTCATTAAGAAAGTAATCAAGGAGGAGTAGGAAATGGCATATCAAGAATTAACACAATTTAACTCGCCGAACTATACACCTGGAAGCCAAGTACCGGCAGTGTATGGCATGGCACGAGCCGTAGAGGGCGTAACGTACCATTGGTGGGGTAGTAATTCAGACTTTATGTCGATAGTGAATTATCTATGCCGCGCTAATGGTAATACTTCAGCGCATACTGTCGGCGAGGCGGGCAGAGTGGCGTGGATTGTTGACGCAGTAAACGCAGCTTGGCACGCCGGCAACGCTAGAGGCAATGCTACAACGGTCGGTTATGAATGTAATACACGCCTTAGCGATGGTGATTATGAGACGATGGGCGAATTCCATTACGATATGGAGAAAGCCTACGGCCGCCGCCTAAATATTTACGTGCATAAGGAATGGTTCAACACTAGTTGCTCACCAATCGACAAGAACCGTATCCGTGCAATCGCTGACCGCTATCATGCTGGCGGTGGTTCGCGTCCGACAGTCAACGAGACGCAGATCCGCGAAGTGTTCCGCTCGATTTTGGGGCGTGAAGTTGACCCAGAAGGATTGCGGCATTATTTGGCACAAGCTGCCAAGGGATGGTCAATCGACCAAATTCGTGCTGATGTAAATAATTCTCAGGAAGCACACCAACGCCGTGCAGAACTGGCTCGCCAGGCGGAAGAGCTGAAACGAAGCGAGTGGGTACGTAATCTAAGAGACATTGAAGATGTAAAACTGGTCGTCGCACCAGTTGCAGGACTGCGTGTCGTCAATATGGTAACCATGGAAGCGTTTGGTAATGTGATTCCTAAAGGCACTGTTATCGATATCGCCAAGGAGACAGTGGTACAGGGTAAGAAATACTATCTATCGCAGTACGCAGTTAAGAACAACAAACCGTTCGGTATTGCAGCGACAGAATTAGTAGCGCCAGCTGATCCAAATAAGGATAAGCCGGCATGGCAAAAGAATCTGAAGGATATTGCCGACCAAGATTTCTGGACACGTTCAGAGTGCGAAGTTACTGACCTAACTACTGGTAAATTGGCAAAGAAATTGCCAATGGGAACAAAGGTCCGCGTTACTCACGTTACGAAATTGGTTGATGATGACTTGATGGTGCTGGATGGCGGCACGCTGGCAATCGATAAGCTGTATCTGAGTGATAAGCCAATTGACAGCCTAGAAAAGCGAGTGTCGGCACTGGAGACAATTGTCAATAAGATTATCGAATTTTTAACCAATTTGTTCAAAAATTTTAATAAATAATGGAGGGAAACCATGAATAAGTCAAACTATAACGCACTAAACGAATTACACAACACTCTTAGGTGCGGCGTGCCAGCTGACGAATATTCGCAGGGTATCAATGACGAAGAGGTTTTGAGAATCAAATTTGCAAGTAGCGAAGGCAAACGCGATGGCGTATCTATCGAAGATTTACTGACTGTCGCCTACGCAAAGCTGGCAAGTTATAACCGAGAATTACCATGCCGCGAAAACAGCGTGGCACTCACGAAGATTGAGGAAGCTATCATGTGGCTAGCTAACCGTAAGGCTGAGCGTGAAGCTCGCGGCGTGTATGGCACTGAGGAAAAATAATAGGAGGAAATATGGAAAAGATTAAATTATTATTCAGTTCAGAAACTAAAAATGGACGAGCCATGAGGACACTTTTACAGGGATTCTTAGGAACGATGATAGCGTTTACGGGTTTATACGGCGTTCCGCAGTTTACCGAGTTCATGAGAAGCCTAGACGCATTGACAGGGTCTCTCATATTCTCAAGCGGTTCGGCGGCAATAGCTGCGGGAATCAGCCGTTTAATGCCTGTGATTAGTGCGATTATAAAGCTGCTTAAGGAGAAATAAAAATGCTGAGGCAGGTCGTGCCAGTTCGCGGTTCAATCGTCGGGCACTGCTACTACGATGCGACTGAGCGCGACCTGTCTGTCGGCGCGGAAGACAAGGCGGAAGGATTCCGATCTGGCGATGTTGCCAAGTATGTAGCGCTAGGCAATCAATCGTCGGCAGTGCTATATATCCGCATGCTCATGCCCCACTATGCACAAATAGTTGAGGCATATTTGGATTTGTGGTGCATAGTGGCTGGAGGCAATGGCGTGCGTGCGGCTTTTGCGCCAGTTGACGGTTTGACGCCAGTGAAATTATCGAGCAGTCAAATTGATGAGATGTGGCGCAGACTGTATGGCAAGAGCGATTCAATTAAGGCGGAGAACGGCAGGATTCGGATTGGCGGACTTAATATGAAGCCAGTCATTCCTGAGAGAACGCGCGACAGCGAACTGATGGCGCTGGTGCTGGCGTTCGATGTGCCGCCTCAAAGCTTTAAGCTGGAGCGGTTAAATTTGCTACTGGGAACGGAGATATTGGTATGATCGGCGATAGGCAAGAGAAGGGCTATCGAACTGGGCAAATAAAAGGCAAGGATTACATCTATGTAACTGGTATGCCTGGCATGGGCGGCAATGCTGGTAATAAAGGCGGCGCACCTTTTAGATATTTATGGTGGGCGGTGGAAGCTCATAAGTTGGCAGTCTTAAACACCAAGCTGGAAATCGTCAATGATAACTTTGAACTATTTGACCGCTATATCGATCCAAAAGCTGGCGTCACTACGAACACCTCTCAACCTTACAGGATATTATTATCAGCAAAAGCACCCGTTGGCGACGCGGTGGATTATTCGGCGGTTAAAAGTAATACCGATGTAGCAGCTGGAGCCGGCATTGGCAAGACGCTGGTAGCTGACGAGACTATGCTACCGCAACCAACAGATGTTGGCTACAACGGCAAAATATATGTAATTATCGATATGCTGAATACCGGCAAGGCACCGCTGGGAGATAAGCTGCTAAACAATAGTCCTGAGTATGAAGCTATGCGAACTAAGGTATATGATTACGAGGCACGCTTATGATCGGCAGTAGAAATCAGGAATATCCTTACCAGTGTAAGACCGTGTCGCTGGCGGATGCGCAGTGCAGATGGCTGGAGGCACATACGCTGGTGGTGTTTTTACCAAAGGATTTGATAGAGATAAAAAACCTGTTTGTTTATCTGGCGATTGGTTTTGATAAAATTGAACAACTGGTGGGGCAAATGACGGAGAACACTACGCCGCCAGAGCTGCGTAAAATTGGTTGGATAGGCGGTAGCGGCGGACGCAAGGTGTTTAATGCTGGGCTGGAGGGCGATACTGCTAGTGTAAAGTATGATTTTTCAAATGAACTGGAACTATTTGGATTAGCAAAGGGCAAACCAACAGAAGTGAACGGCACGAAAACACTTAAACTGGAGTTTGGTTGCGGCAATTCGGGCAGTAATGGAATGCTATATGGAAAGGTAAGATTATGGAAAGTGGACATGGTTTATACTACACGGGGAATACGGTAGAACCGCCACACCCGAGCCAGAAGCGGCTGAAAAAGAATGCTATGGCGGAGATGGGCGAAGTGATCATGACTGGCAGGCAGATTGAGCACAAGCCAAAGGTGTGCGCGACATATCAATGTGTGTGGTGCGGCATTGCAAGCGAAGCGCCGATAATTATTTGCAGGCACTGCCACAACTGCCAATATTGCGGGCAGTATCAAGGAAGCGGCTACGACCATGAATGCATCCGCTGCGGTAATCATTTATCTTGATTTTGCCATCAAAATTTGCTATATTAAAAGGGAACAACAATCGAGCAAGGGAGACCTCAGTAAAACAGTAATGTTTTTTGCTGGGGTTTTCTCTTTTTGACCTCAAACTTATATCAAAAATAAGTGAGGGTAATATGTTCGTTGTAGACAATAAACGAATTACTACGATGCGTAAACACCTCGGCAAAGCGTCAGAGCTAATCAAAGATGACGCGTATTTGCCAATGTTTCGCAACCGGCAAAAGAAATACAAACAAGAGTTCGACGAATCAGTCGAAGTGGCAAAAACTAAACGCGACCCTGAGCGGTACCTCGCGTCGGTTTGGTCGCTTAAAAATCTGGAGCAGTCGCTACTGTGGATGCGCAGCCGAATCGCCAGAGCGATCAACGAACTGGCGCGGCAGCGGCAAGAGAAGAAACAACGGAAAATGGAGGAAAGAGCCAGACGAGATATGAATTATAGCGGTAGAGCGAAGATGTCGCAGATGTATAGCGATATGGGTATTTGCCTAAAAAGCTAGCTTGGCTTGAAATTTGGAGGGTAGCGTCCGGAGAAATCTAGCGGCGTGATTTTTGCATGTCTACTGCTAGATATTAGATAACCGATAGCGATATTTGTAAAGCAAATAACGCCAGCTGGCGCAAATTAGGTGAATAACTTTGCCTAAAAAGCTAGCTTGGCTTGAAATTTGGAGGGTGTAATGAGTGATTTTTCATAATAATTAACCAAAAACGGTCTATATAGACTTGGAATAAATATTCCAATGATTATAACGATCTATATAGACGCGTTGAGATATTTAGGAGAGTTTTACGATGAAAACAAAACGAACGCCAGCAGAGAATCAGCTGCGAGTTTATCTGAAGTGGTGCGTGAATGTGAAGCAATTAACCCCCTCAACCATGGCGACAAAACGCAGCGTGCTAGGCAGGTTCATTGTTCAAACAGGTATTGAAGACATGTCGCAACTGACAAACAAAAAGTTAAATTGGTGGATTGAGAAAAAGGCACTGGGGCAACTCGGTTCTAAGTGTAATTCGACAACGATACGCACTAACGTTGCTACAGTGATGTCATGGGTGGCTTGGCTGCGAGACATGAACTATCCGATGAAGATTAAAATGCGGATGGTGGTGAAGCCAAAACCCGCTCCGTGCCGCAGAAAATGGTACACATCAGAGCAGATTGCGATGGTGTTGAGTGGGTGTGATGATTTGCTGACCGAGGTGATGATTCGTGTACTGTTTGATACGGGTATGCGTGCACAGGAATTTTCAAACCTACGCCTGAGCGACTTGAACGGACGCACAATCTACACAGTAGGGAAAGGGCGTAAAGACGGCTGGGTGTACATATCTGACACAACACGTGAGCGGTTGGATACATGGATTAGGGCGGCTGGCGTGATAGATTATGTATGGATCAAAACCACACGTCGTAAATATTTCGAGCCGCTGACTGTTGACGGCATTCGCAAGAAAATACAGCGGCAATTCCGCGAGGCGGGGCTGGAGGGGTTTCAACTACACGAACTACGCCATAGTTTCGCCACTGACGTACGTAAGCGTGGTGCTGATATCGATGTGGTGCAGAAGTTGCTGCGACATTCAAGTTTGCAGGTAACACAACGCTATCTACACAATCTTGACGGCGATATGTGCGAGATCTGGGACGAACTGAAGAATTATAAATTAGCGGCAAATGCCCACGCTGGGACGGCTTGCATAAGGGGTGAAGTTATCAATATTTAGCCGGAGTATTGACAAAATGCTTTAGGTTTGCTACAATGAAATCATCAAGGTAAGGACAGCAAGGATTGCCGCCACGAGCCTTTCACTTTAACAATCTGGAAAATTACGATTTGCGAAGTAATTAACAGATTGTTTCTATAGTATAATAAATACACAGTATAATGTAACTCCGGAAACATATCCGAAAAGGAGAAATATGGGAGACAAGATAACATTGAGAGTAGATCGCCGAGAAATTTTCGGCAAGAAAGTAAAGCAGCTGCGGAGACGAGGGTTGACACCGGGTGTTGTGTATGGTGCGAATATGGAGTCGATTGCAATTCAGGCTGACGCAGGCGAGGTGGTGCGTGTGTACGCGGAAGCTGGCAAGCATACGCCGGTGCAGTTGTCGGGCACGAAACACCGTATTGCGATGATTAAAGCTGCGGAATTTCACCCTATTAAGCATGGTGTTATTCGCCACATTTCATTTCATGCGGTTCGTGCCAATGAGCCGGTGGTGGCGGAAGTGCCGATCCGCCTGGCTGGCGAGGGTGAGTCAGTGGCGGAGCGTAACGGATTGGTCGTTTTGCAAGCGATTGAGAAGATTGAGGTCAAAGCACTGCCGATGGAACTGCCAGAGTATCTAGAGGTGTCGATTATGGATCTCGCGAATGCTGGCGATCGCGTTACGATTGGCGATATACTGTTGCCATCAGGTGTAGAGATTGTCGACAATGATGATGGTCGCGAAGGTACGGCTGACGACAATGTTACCGTGAAGGATTTAGTCGTTGCAAGTGTGTATGAGCCGGCTGCACTTGAAGCTGCAAACGAAGCGGCGGCAGGAGAATCGACTTCGGCTGACGCTGAGGATGTACCAGTTGAAGGCGAAAATCCAGGTGCGGAAGCAGAATAAAAGGTAGCATAAATGTTTTAATCGTCCCCCAGAATTGGGGGGGGCGATTTTTATTCCTCAATAAACCCGCCAGACTGCCGTTGCCATAATTGCGCGTATGTACCGTTCTTTTTCAGCAACTCGTTGTGCGTGCCGTCCTCAATAATGCGACCGCGTTTCATGACAATAATGCGGTCAAGTTTGGCGATAGTTGACAGGCGATGAGCGATAACGATAGATGTACGATTTTTCATCAGCGTCTCAAGCGACTCTTGAATCAGCGCCTCAGATTCCGAGTCGAGCGCTGATGTTGCCTCGTCAAGGACTAAAATTGGTGCATCTTTCAAAATAGCGCGGGCGATAGCAATACGTTGGCGTTGTCCGCCCGATAATTTTACGCCGCGCTCGCCGACAAGCGTGTCAAATCCATCGTGTAATTTCGTAATGAAGTCATACGCGCCAGCTTGCTTGGCAGTTCTCTTTATGGCGGCTTTTGTTGCGCCAGGCCGCCCGTACGCGATATTGTCCAGCACTGAGCGGTGAAAGAGCAGCGGTTCTTGGGGTACATACGCAATACTTGAGCGTAAGCTTGCCTGTGTGACGTCGGCGATATTTTGCGAGTCAATTAAAATCTCACCGCTATCAATGTCAGCAAAGCGTAGGAGTAGTTTTGTTAGCGTCGTCTTTCCTGAGCCAGATGTGCCAACTAGTCCAACTTTTTCGCCAGGTTTGATGGTCAGCGAGAAATTCTTAAACAGCGTGTCACCTTGTCCTTCATCATGCGTGAATGTCACATTATTCATGACGATTTCGCCGTGCGAAATGCGTAATTTTCTCGCACTTTTATCAATCAAGCTTGTCGGTGTTTGTAGAATTTCCGCCATGTCACGCGCGTCGCCAAGCACGCGGTTATAATTGCGCATAATACCGTTCATATTCCATAGCTCGCGCGTCATTGTACCGGTGTAGGTAATGATTAGGTAAATTGCTGCTACCGATACAGTATTATGCTGCGCAGCATAGACGGCGAACGCGATAGCGGCAACTTTGATGGTCGTCGTAATTGATGAATAAATAGCGCTCATTTTCAGAAAACCGGACATCAAATTAAATGAAGCGCTGCGCCAGTTGTTTGCTGTTTTGGTAAATTCTTTACTTTCTCGCATTTCGGCGCCTGACGATTTCACCGCTAAAATATTAGAAATAGCATCAGCAATTTTACCGCTCATAGTA
>ERZ772971.246-NODE-246-length-36173-cov-6.736918_pt1 | contig 36173 bp, 26 predicted proteins | sample MGYA00511943_ERZ772971 | MGnify/ENA primary metagenome ERZ772971 (study PRJEB29015, sample SAMEA2737929) | human oral metagenome | biome: human oral; feature: human-associated habitat; material: dental | place: China | collected 2144 ... | reverse complement strand
ACCTCGAGCACTGCATTGTCCATGCCGTCCAAGATGGTGACCAAGATGCCATCGAGCAGCTGAATAAAGCCATCGATCAATTTATGAAATAACAAAAGAGCATGCGTCCCCAAAAGGATGCATGCTCTTTTGTTTTATGCGGCTAGGATAAAAGTACTGATTGAAAATCTTTACCATACGTGAAATTTATATTATAATAGCATAAAAACGGAGGGATAAAACATGGAACAGCAAACGAAAAATATTGAAGAGCAGCTGCAAAGCTACTCGACGCTAGATGATCTTCGCGATGCCTTTACACTGCAGGAACTGTTGGTCTTGGCGGCAGATGGGCTTTTGCAGGCATGGCTGCGGGCACGTTTTTGGGAATCTCAGGCAGATATGCTTGACCGGGCTATCCGTATGCAGGGAAGGGAAGCTGTCTTGCTCCGCCTCTGTGAAGCTCTCTCCATTGATGTCATGCATCTGTCCAACGATGAAATCTCTCTGTTGATGGAGACCTTGAAGCGGGAGCGGGAACGGAAAAAGCGGGTGCACGAATGCGGCACCGACGGCGTGATCGTTTCGAGCCAGGAGGATCTGGTAGAGGCGCTCGCAGACCCCGGCGTTCACAAGGTCTATCTCTACAAGGATATATTTTCAATTCCTCTGCATCGCCCGCATATGACGTATGACGGCAGGGACGGTGCACTCATTCATATTTTTGCGCAGGGGGATGAAATCCTGGACTTTGATGCCAGCGAGGTTTATTTTTACAATCTGACCTTGGTCTTTCACTTTCTGCTGCCGCAGCAGGTTCGGATGAAATATTCAGAGCAGCATCATAACCATGTGCTCTTTCTGCGGGCAGACCGCATGACAAGGGAGGCCTGCATGCCTGCCTACGATGTGTTAATGGCTTTAGCTGATCGCACGCCCTTCGAATCTGTCGAGCATTTTACTGAAAGAGCTGGGCGCCTGCAAGGCGTTATCGTCGGGACGACCTATTTATTCGATACGGCCTATGATAGGGAGCGTGGCGCATTTTCCCTCAAACCCGTTTGGCGCATGGACTTCATCGATGCTGTCCGCCGCTATCTGGGCAGGTCACAGCTTATTTTCTTCCTAGACAGTGAGGAAGCTGCCGAGCTATATGAAAAGGAACGGGCGCAGCTCGTCTTTGCCGATTTTGGTACGGAGCAGAATCAGGTCGTCATCGTGCGGCTGTATCTGTATACGGCGGCAGGGAAGATGTATGCCATTCATCGGCTGGGGGCATCTTCTTGCCCCTTTGGGTCAGGCGGCGGATACGGTCTGGAACTGATCGATGCCGAGGATGAAAAACTATGAAGGCGATTCACACGCTGCGGGCGCGCCGCCCGCAAGCAGAATTTTCCCTGGATGATTTTGAGCTGTTTACCATGCTCTTGTCGGCGCTGGAGTGGCGAAAGCATAACGGCTCGATTCAGCTGCTCACGGATGCGGTCGGCGCCGCCTATCTCCGCGCGCATGGTCTGTCGGATGCATGGGATGCGATAGCGGTAATCCTGGATGATATGGATGCCATGGACATCGACGAAGCGGTGTTCTGGGCGGGCGCTAAACTCTTTTCGCTTTCCCGGCAGACGGCGCCCTGCGTGACGCTGGACTTGGATTTTATCCTCTGGCAGCCGGTGGATTTTTCGCGCTATGGCAATGATTTAGCGGTCATTCATCGGGAGGATATTTCTCCGTCGGTGTATCCTTCCCAGGCATTTTTTCAGTTTCAGGATGGATGGCAGCTGCCCGATTGGCTGGATTGGTCGCTGCGCCCCTGCAATGGCGCTCTGGTTTATTTCGGTTCGCAGGATTTTCTGCACAGCTACACGTCCTTTGCGCTCGACTTTATGCAAAAAGCGGCGGCAGGGACGGATCGCCTCTGCTATATGGTCTTTGTCGAGCAGCGATGGATGGCGATGTGTGCGGCGCATCGATCCGTCCCCATTCATGCGCTTTCTTCGCTTGCGGGGCTGTTTGACGGCAGGCAGAAATCTTTTACGCATGTTTGGGGCAGCAAGCAGCAGATGCGCGACCATCCGCAGGAAGCAGCGGCATTTTGCCGGGCATGTGCGCGGCGGCTGAAACGCGATTTTCCAGATTTTGCGGAAAAGCTCGAAAAAGAAGGATGGGCATCGCATTATTTTAACAGATAGACATCTATTGTCCTTCGATGGGCGTATACTAGAAAAGGAGAGCAGAAATTTGCGGGGAGAGATTGAGAGATGCATTGCTGCGTATCTGGAGGATGAAGAGCATCTGCATCGTCTGCGCGCCAAACTCTTGAATTTGGACGGCTATCAGCGGCAAAGTGAGATGGCTGAGAAGTGGGCAGAGCACCAGCGACAGCATGAAGCGGAGATTGCCGCTTTGCAGCAGAGGCAGGAGGAAGAAATCCAGTGGCTGATGAAGGCGCATGCTGTAAAGATGCGCGAGATGCAAGACGCCCACGCGGCTGAGAGACAGGTGCTGCAGGCAGAGGCTGCGGCAAAGCTCGTTCATCTGCAGCAGGAATTTACGGACTATCGTAGTGAAGTCGACAAGGAAAGGCAGAGGGCGGCGCAAGACGAGGCGGCGCTTGCGCAGTGGCAGCGCGGCTATGGAGCGCTTGCAGCGGCATACGAAACATTCACGGCTCTTCCAGAACGGCAGCGGAAGGGGCTGGCAGGCATCTTTGGCGGCTGCACTTCTCCGCTGGATTTCCTTTGTGGGGCGGTGCAAAAGGGGCATCTCGAGCAGCTTTGGGACTATGTGCGCGATGAACTCGATGCGGGCACGATGGCGGCAGCGGATGCAGCGCATCTTTCCGCCATCTTTGATTTCTCCTTTGCTGCGGTGAATGCCAGCCAGCGAGAGGCGTCCTTTCAACGGCTGCAGACTGCGATCGGCGCTGCCTTTGACGGCGATACGATGGGGCGTGCGCAGCAAAGCCCACAGCTCGGGCATGTGTCGTCCGTGCTCTTTGCGGGCTTTGCCCATACGATAACGGGGCGCGTGGCACGGCGCTCTTTGGTTCGATTGGAGTAAGTATGGAACAGATAACGAAGACGATCACAAAGCTTCCGGTCTCCCCCGAGGAGATGGCAGCTTTTAAAGCAGCCGAACTTAAGCAGAGAGCGGAGCGAAAGGAGACTGAGCGCCGGCGCCGCGCTGAGGAACGGGAGGCGGCTCTGGCGCGCATGATGGCGTCGGTGGAGGCGAAGGTACAGGAGCGCGCGAAAACACTTCTGCAGTGGGCAGCGGATGAGAGTATTCACGAGAAGTGGACCTATATACCGCGAAAGAATGTGTACTACATTCCGCAGATTGTCGGCGTGATGCCGAATCTAAACGATTTTGTTGATGTAACTTTTCAACGCTGTGATAATTCATCCTTCAAGATGCCAGATGATATGCATATGAAATTTGCGGACTTTCAAGGGGATTTTCTGACTCAACAGGAGGCTAAAAAATGTTTTGGTAATAGAAAAAGTTATTGTAAAGTATCTATTCGTAAAGACTATAGAGATGGAAATGCAATACAAGTAGTAAATTATACCCGTGAGGGTGTGACCATAAAAACTAGAAATACTTTTAGTTGTTATAATATATTTCGGTGTATTACTTATAAATATGGTGAAGGCTCTAGTGGCGATGATGGTTGGAATATCCCCATCTACCGCTTTAACGGGGAGAACAGTCCTGCCGTGTCTGCCGCGCAGACCCTGCTGTATTGGCTGCAGTACAACCTGCGTCCTGCGGCATTTGAGGAAGATGATGCTAATCGCAAGGCGTTCGCTTTCCTTCGGAAGTGCTATGCTTATCTGCGAACCGAGGGGAATGTGTTTCACCTGGATGCCGCAAAGGTGCGGCAAGCGATCGATGCGGGTGAGAAGCTCGCGTGGATGCCGAAGGGCGCTGCAGAGCTTTCGGCTCCCACAGATGCTGCAGAAGATGCGGACGAGGCGCTGGATGAACTAGAGGAAATGAAGGCGCTGAAGGAGAAATTCAAGAATCGATTCCTCCATGCGGATGAGTATGCCATCGCCCTGGATCCCTACGATGATAAGCTGCTGACCGACCCGAACCGCGGGCATTGGGACATCTGGGGGCAGGCAGAGGACGCCGATGAAGATGCGCTCTGGGTCGATATCGATCCGGGCTTTACCGCGCGGAACCCGGCGGCAGATGTATCGGGGGGCATCGTCGCCATCGACTTTGGTACGAAGAGCACGGTCGTGGTCTACGAGACGGACAATCTTCAGGTCATGCCCCTGCAGGTGGGCAGCGGCACTTACAGCAAGGGCATGCAGGCGAAGAACTATGAAAATCCAACGGTGCTGCAGTTTATCAGCCTCGAGAACTTCCTCACGGCATATGCGGCGAAGGAGGGACGCCCCGCTACGCGCTGGGATGATCTGACGGTATCGCACAACGCTTTTCAAAACCTCAAGGATGCGAGCAGCGAGATGCACGGCACCTTCTTTGAGGGGCTGAAGCAGTGGTGCGGTACGAGCGGACAGCGCCTGAAGCTGCAGGATGCCGAGGGGAAAATCTGGGAACTGCCGCCCTTCATGGAGCTGGAAGAAGACGATATGAACCCCCTGGAAATCTATGCGTATTACCTGGGGCGGTATATCAACCACATGCTGCGCGGCAAGATTTTTCTCCACTACGTCATCTCCTTCCCCGTGACCTACGAGCACCGCATACGCGAGCACATGAGCAGCAGCATCCGAAAGGGGCTCAGAAAGTCCTTCCCGCTGGCGCTCCTCAAGGACGAAGCGCAGATGAAGAATTTCTATGTGCGTGAGGTCGCATCCGAGCCGGCGGCATATGCCATCACTGCGCTGGAGGAATACAATTTCGAGCCGGAGGGTGCGGAACAGGTCTATTATGCCGTTTTTGACTTTGGCGGCGGCACGACGGATTTTGACTTCGGCATGTTCAAGGAATCAACCGATGACCGTTACGACTATGTCCTGACCCACTTCGGTGAAAACGGCGACCGCACGCTGGGCGGCGAAAATCTGCTGCGCCTCTTGGCGTTTGAGGTGTTCCGTGCGAATAAAGACTATCTGCTGCATCCCGATGGGGAGAGCGCAGCGGATGCGGGCGAGCACATTCCCTTTGCGATGGCGCCGGATGCAAAGCTGTTCACAGGGCATGAGAGCCTCATCAAGAATTCTCGCGAGGCACAGCAGAATATGCGCAACCTCATGGAGAAGCTGCGCCCTATCTGGGAGGCGCCGGACTCGGAAGAGGCGCAGCAGCTCGTGGAAAGCGGGCAGATACAGCTGACCCTTTACCGGGAAAACGGCGAGAAAAAAACAGATGCCAACCTAAAGCTCAAGCTTGGCGACAAGGAGGTCAACTTGCAGGCCATCCTAAAGGAGCGCATCGAGCAGGGCGTTCAGCGCTTCTTTACTGCGCTCGCCGAGGCTTTCGACAAGAGTGCGGGCAGCGACAGCCGCATCGCCGCGCTCTCCGATGTGCCGGAAATCTCCGTGTTTCTTGCGGGCAACTCCTCGCGCTCGCCGCTGGTCAGTGCCTTGTTCCACGCGTATCTGGGAACTATGGCGCAGCCAGAAGCCGCCAAAAGCGATGCAGCGGAGGAAAAGGCGCAGGGGAAAGAGGGCTTGCGCGCAGCATTTGTCCGGGCGGCGATGAAAGCCGCAGCGCAGAAGCTAAATGCGGCTGCAGTCGAGGAAGGAACGCTGCGCGAGGTGCTCGATGTGAAGCATTCGGCGCGGGAGCTTCTGCGGTTTGGCGATGCGCAGAAAATGCCGGAATTTTTGATTTATCCGCCGCTTGGCACGCCGGAAGCCGATGCCATTCGGGAGGAGCGAATGGGAGAGGACGAGCGGGAGCCGATGATGCGCCCGACGGGCAAGAGCGGGGTCGCCTACGGGCTGCTTCAGTGCCGGGAAGGCGGCGCCATCAAGGTGGAATCCATCACGCCGGACGGAGAGCGTGTGCCGTTCCAATATTACATTGGCCGCCGCAAGAAGGGAAAATTCCGCCTGATCATTGACCGCAACGCTAAGATGAAAACCTGGTATAAATTCATCGATGCCGGCGGAGCCTTCGACCTGCTCTATACGGATCGCCCCGAAGCCGCGACAGGTGATGCGCCGATGACCATTGCAAAGCAGAAACACATCGCCGTCGAGCATCCGGATGCGAGCGCTTTTGTCTATCTCAGACCGGTCGAGTCGAGAGTCATCGAGTATATGATTGCCCACGATGAGAGCGAGCTTACTCAAAACGGCGGGCAGACGAGCGACCCGATTCGCATCGAATTGGAGTGACACATGGGGACGGAATATCTAACCGAAGCGGCTGTCTTTCGATGCCCCTTTGGCATGTTGTATCGGGCGCGCGAAGCGGGCAATCAAAAGGCGAAGTACAAGGGGAAAAAACTTCTGACCACGGCGGCGATCCTCTCTCCAAAGATGTCTCCTATGCCGTGCCCTCTCCTTCCGTCGCCGACAGGGCCGCTGCCCTGTCCCTGTGCGGTAAGCCCTCTGTGCGACAGCATCGTACACCGTGCCGGCTCCCCTCTTTTGACCATGTCTGCAAAAGCCATGTGCAGTCTGGGGCAGCCTGTGGTACCGGCAAAATCCGGCGCAGACAGCCATGTGCTGTACGGCGAAGCGCAGGCTGCTTTTCTGCCGCCAATCGCCTGGCCGGCAGAGGAAAAAAGGGCGGCAAAAGAGCCGGCAAAAGAGGAACGAGGCGCGAAGGAGAGAAAAGCCGTAGCCGCTGCTTCCCCCTTGCGGCAGGAAAAACCTGCGGCAGAAAGGAAGCGTGCGCCGCAAGGAGAAGATGTCCCTGTCTTTCGCGCGGGCATGCTCTGCTCGTACAGTCCGAAGAACGCGGCATGCATCGCCTGTACCTACCGTTTGGACCATGCGGAAGCGACCGTCGATAACAATTCGATGATCTTGCGGAAGAACTACAATGCAGCGAAGCCGCACGAGGATCCCTACGACTGCTATTTTGATGAAGAGGTCGTGCCGCTGGGTGAGAGCAAGGAACATAAATGGCGTTATGCGGCGCATCATCTGATTTCCGGCAATCAGGTCTTTAAGCAGAATTCAGAACTTGTGCGTCTGGCGCGCTTTTGTGGATATGATATTAACGCATATGCGAACTGCATCATGCTGGTCGGTTATCCCGAGGATTATCCCGATGCGGCGCATATGAAGAGCGTCAAGGCATACGATGTGATGAGCGAGTCTCGCGTCCAATGGCATGTGGGCGGGCATAGTTATACGTTTGACTGCGAGGAGAAAGAAAAAATCTGCAAGCAAATTGGCATTCGCAATAAGCTGAAACTTTCGCCGCCGGACATCAAGACTTATGCTGAACTCGTGCAGGCAGAAATGGAAAAACTGCTGCATGCCCTGACGGCAAAGAAAAATCGTCGGGCAATATGTTACGCTAAACAGCAGGAAAAACAAAAGTTTTGTAGTAAATTAAACGGTGTAGCCGCTGGGATAAAAAAGAAGCTGGCGGCGTTTACGCAGGCCGGGAAGCCGCATCACAGCTTTCCCTACTTTGTTTCCAAGGAGGCATACCGCTATACCTATGGACTGCCTCGCACTGCCAAGGTGATTACCGTGCACAAGGAAAAGGCACAGCTCTCCTTGAAACGCTATCGTCTGGAACACTTTACCGAGGCGATTGCGCAGCAAAGAAACAATCTGGTGATCAATTTAAAGGGGGCGATTGCACTAAATCTCTCGAAGGATGGATGGCAGCGGGATTGTATTCTCTTCTGCGAAAATGTTGCGTATTTCGTCTATTTAGAAGATACCCCCCGCACAATTCTTCCCTTTGCTGTAGAGCAGGCGCATCAATTTCCGATGGAGGTGCAAGCGACGGGGCGAGATGGCATGAAATTCTTGCAGCAGCAGGATACAGAAATCCTCGTTTGGCTGCGGAATCATCCCGTTCCCGCCTATACCGCTCCGGTACAGATGGTTCGGCGGAGAGGCAGAGAAGCAGGGCTTGATTGGTAGGTGATAGGATGGCAAAATTTTACCGTATGGCAGCGCATACGAATGTGGAAGATTTCGTGCGTCCCGGAGAGCAAATTCAGCCGATAGCTTTCGCTTGTCAGACCTCTTCCTTCCAATTTCTTGATCATGCGCCACTAGCAGTGGAGATTTCCGAGGACGGCGGTATGGCCTTCCCCGACTTTCTCTATAACGATGGCATTCCGCTGGTATCCTACGCGTTTAAGCGCGTCTTGGACACGCAGGGCGTGGACAATCTCTTTTATAAGCCGGTGAATCTCATCGATGCCGCCACCGGGCGCCACGATGCGTATACGCTGGCTTTGCCGCCGCGCATTCGCGCGGTGCGGAAAGAGGATATGCATTTCGAGGAAGAAGATGAGTCATGGGAGTTGAACACGGATGAATACGGGATTCCCCGCTATAAAATCAATGCATTGGCGGTCGGAAACTACCGTATGTTCAAACTGGCAGATGTATGGAATTATGACATCATCGTGACCAAAGATTTAAAGGAAGCTTTCACAAAGGCTTCCCTGCAAAATGTATTTTTTTCTGAAGTTGAGGAGGGATAAGGTATGGCAGAAAATACACATCGAACGATTTTGTTTGAGGAATTCAGCAAGGACGCGGCGAGTCCAAGTCTGCTCAAGATTTTTTCGCAGTACGAAGATGCGGCGGATGAACGAGTGTATGCAGACATCAAAGAAAAACTCGCTGTCCATAGCTTTCAGGAGTTTTTAGAGAAGTTTGCGCCCACGGTCTATGAGAAGTATGAGCCATCGGCGGACGGCAAAGGGATTCATGTCAGCTACTCCACGGAAAATTCGGAGGGCGCCGTCCCGCTGGACATCGTAAACCACAGCTATTATAAGATGCTTTTGAATTTGTATCGTTCGAAAGAGACGAGTGATGCTTCTGTTTTGCAGTTCAATTACGAAGAGCTGTTTGAGCAGTTAAAGCCAAAGCAGGAGATCGAGACGGCTAAGTTCTTGCGCCTGCAGCTCCGTGCTGCCCAGGAAAAATATCATGAATGTGAGAAGAAGGGCGAGAGCACAGATGAAGCGCGGCGGCTGTTTAACAAATATATGAAGCGGGTGCGCCAGCAATATAGAAATTCGGTCATCAATCTCCTTCCACTTGCCATGGATGATATGGATAGGAGAATCGAAACCGCAGAGAAGAACCTGGCGCTAAATGCAGGAAAAAGTGCAGATGAGAACGTACAGACCCCTGCCGGCTATCTCGCAGTTTTCAAAGATGACGGCAGCCTCAACGCCGTTCCAGCGTCCACAGAGATATTACCGAGCGATGGCGGCGGTGATGTCCTTCTCCTGGAGGAGCGCGAGCAGCTTGACCATCAGCTTGTGGAAGTCATCTCCAGCGATTACAGTCGGCGCGTACAGACGCCGAATTCTTTTGTGCGCGACCTTGTCATATCCAGTTATGCGCCTCTGTCACAGGACAGAACAGAGATGCCTTTGGCAGAGCTTGAAGCGATGCAGGAGCACAACCGTGCGCAGAAGGCAATCTATGAGAAAACCTTTCAAGATGCAAAGGAATCTTTTATCCAGGCGATGACCGAGACAGTTCAAAAACTTCTCGGCGTACAGGCCTTTTTCGACCATGCAGCGGGGCAAGGAAATCTTCAGGATGGCGTGCTTGTCACTAACGTTTCTGTCGGAACTTTGATGCAGGAACAAAAGGATAAGTTTACCAGATTTATCCATCGTGTAGGTCATGATACGGTGGGAAATCGCCTCTGGTTCGGCATTGTCCCCGGCGTTACGGATGCCATGGAGGACGACGAGCTAGAAGATGATGAGGAAGATTTGTTAGGCGGCAGCGCTGGCACTGCTGCATCTGCCAAGGTGCAGTCGGAGAAGACGGTCAGCATGAACGAGCTTCGTCAATTCCTTAAGATCATGGATGAAGCGCGCGTCATGACGATATTCAGCTTCAAGCCCAATGACAGGAACGGTTTCCTAATGAATGCCCAATATGTGACGGATAAACGGAAAGCATTGGGAAATTTGGATAATAAACATGCGGTATACGCCTATCCTAATTTCACGCTGACGCGTCCGCGGCAGATTGAATTATTTGATTCCGGCAATACGGAACGACTGTCGATTCCAGGAGTTTACATCGATGCTGCTTATGTTGCGGGCGGTCTTCTAGTCGGCAGCCAGCAGCCAACGTATCTCATCGAGCATAAATTGCCGGTGCATCGCCAGCTTCCCTGTGTCCGCATCGACTTTGAGAAGACCGAAGTGCGGAAAAATCTCGTCACGAAATTCAATAGAGAGTCGTCTTTTGGCGTCAACGAAGATCTGCGCAATGCCATCAACGAAGACCGCATGGGATTTGTGTTCTCCGGTGATGAGATGGGCGATATAAAGAATACCTATGTGTATATCGCGAACACATTCTATAAGAATGCCGGCAGCGATGCATTCCGTCCCATCTATATCACGTTGGTAGAGGATTATGTGCGCGCTGTTTATAATACGGTGTCAGATAAGAGCATAAGCGGCGTCAAGAGCGAGTTTATCAAGGGGAAGGTCGCTGCGTGGAAGAGCTGCGGTGAGAGCAAAGAGCATCGAAAGGATGTCAATTTGCTCCTGAACGAGAATGAGAGCATCGCGCTTGAGGAAAACCCCGATACAGGCAAGCAGGAGCTCAAGATCAAGCTGTCTGAAATGGAAGCTGTATTGGATAATATTGAAATTACCGTCGAACAGAAGGCATAGGAGGAAATATCATGGATGGATTTAAGATTGCGATTGCAACGAAGGACGGAGAACTGGGAGATTTAATTTCCATTGGAAAAGATCCGGTCGATACCGACCTGGATACTGAGGACAGTACGAATGAGAATAATGAGAAGACAGTGATTCAATCAGTAGAGATCTTTTTTGATACCACAGACGACGAGGTGCGGCAGAAGTCCGGAAGCATGCTGGCAAAGATCGAGATTAAGGGAAAGATTGTGCAGGAAAATCCTGTGCTGATGAAGAAGCTTTCCAAACTCAGTGAATGGGCGCATGACCGGCGCTCTGAAACCACATATCGTGATATCTGTATCGGTGTAAGAGGGAGTAGTGATAGCTTTCAGGTCGTCTACGTGATCAAAAATGTCTTTGTGGTGGACTATAAGGAAAGTTATGCTTTAACAGATGAGCAAGACAAGTTTGAACTGCATCTGACCCAGAAAGAAAACAATTTGGACAAGATTGAAATTCTCAGCAACTGGCCCTCTGATCAGAAATTTGGACGCAAGGGCTGATACAAGAGAGTGAGGGGATGCCGGATGTGGATTAAGGGATTTGAAACTATTTTCGGTCTTACGCAATTTACCGTAAAAAAGAACATCAATGAGCACAGCGTCTGTACGTTCTGCGCTTCTGTCGATGCGGCAGATGAAAGGCGCTTTCTGAGTTCTGCAGGGCGGGCGATAGAGGTCGTTTGGGACGAGGGTGAAAAAACCGCATGTGTTTTTTGCGGCAGGGTAGCAGAAGTGCATCTGCGTAAGACGCTGCATTCTGCCGTGCTCGAAGTCCGTGCGGAATCGCTCTCCGCTGCTGAAGATGAAGACATCCATACGCGCATCTGGCAGGATCCTCACAAAAAGTTGGGAACGGTGCTTTCTGCCGCCCAACTCGCACTTATAACATCTAATTTAAAATTATCTAAAGTCTTGATGGCACAGACATACGCGCAGCCAATTCTGCAGAATCAGGAGACGAATTTCGCATTTTTACAGAGAATGGCCGCCTATATGGGCGTTTCCCTCTGGGTGGATGATACAAAAAAAGGCAGGGGGACAATTGCCCTTGCAGAGACGCTGTCCGATGCTGTGCATATGGTTAGCGCAAGCGATGTACTCCGCTATGAAGCCGTGCAGAAAACAAGGGGCCGGAAGGAAATTACACTGACTCTCAGAAAGTATTTGCCTTTCGGCGCAAGGGTGAAGCTTCCGCAGGAAAAAGGTGAATATGTCATCTGTAGTTTGCAGGTTTGTCTCGAGCATGCTGTCTATACATTCTGCTATCGGCTGGCGCCGTATGTTCCTTGGAAATACGAGCTGCCCAAGTCCTTTCATTTGGAAAAAACACTGTGCCTGAAAGGGAAAGTAGAAAATATTAAAGATCCAGAAAACAAGGGGCGCATTCAAGTTTCCTTTATGCAAAAGGAAGTTCAGGATATGGATAGAAAGCGGCTTTGGATCCCGTATCAAACACCCTATACGGGCATTGCCGGAGGGATTGTCTTTCTGCCGGATGTGGGCGATAAGGTGAATGTCGTCTTTTCCAATGAGGGTATATCCGTCATTTCTGCCTCGCGGGAGAATGTATTGGCAGAGGAATGTCAAAAAGTAGAAGAAAAATATATTGGGAATAATACGAAGCGACGTATCTTTTTCCAGGACAAGGCACTGAAAATCGCCTCTGGAGAACATACGATACAGATGGACGATAATAAAATAGAACTCACGGCAGGCGATAGTAGGATAACGATGGAGAAGGATCGCATATGCCTGCGGCAAGGAAAAACAGAGCTGTTCTTGAATGCCAAGGGCGTTTATATCAAAGCCGGCGACAGTGAGATGGCTTTAAATGAGCAGGGGATTCTCGGAAAAACAGGAAAAGAGATCGGATGGGATGCACAAGGGGCGGTTAATATCGCAGGTAGGGGAAATGTCAATGTACAGGCAAAAGGCTCTCCGCTTTCTCTTGGCGGATCTGTCGTGAATATCGGGTAGGGGGCAGGAATATGAAATCCAGGCGGGATGAATGGCAGAATATTGTGGAGAAAGCAAAGCTTCCTGCAGAGTGGAAAGAGATGCTGAAAGAAGTCTTTTCCAGGCTTTCGGAGCGAAATGAGAAGGTATGGGATAAGATAGAGGAGACGGTTCTGCGTGAAGAACAAAATTCCCGCAGTGCTTGGCATGAGAGATGGCATCTTGCAACTGTGTTAGTGCCAGAAGAAAAAACGCGCGATGCAGGCAGCTTCCACAGGGTAATTGACCGATGGGAAGAAGAAAATGATGAAGAAGATGTTCTTGGCGAAGCGCTTCCCATGGATATAGAAGGAATATATTTTCTCAACTGCCCCTATGCGGAGGTGGATTCTCTTTGTGTGCATGCACAGGATAACACCTATCCGTATGAGGGGCATACGTCTGTGCAGGGAAAAGACGTGTCGTTTCACTATCGCCTTGTGCCGTATCGGCGTTTTATTACGCGCGAAGAAGAACTCTTTCACATGGCAGAGATATACGGCATCATGGTACCGATCCTATTCTCGCCCTACGCGCGCCGTGCTGTGAAAATACAGCTTTTAGAGGAAGATCGTGCCCTTGCCGAGCAGCTGCAGGGGGCAGGAACAGAACCGTATTGTTTTGAAGAGAACCATTTGGCAGATAAAATACTATCCGACGCGGTGCTGCTGTGGAATATCGCCAGGGAACAACTGCCGCCGCCCTGTCATTCTGTGGAAGAGGAAAATCATTCCTTTGTTGCTCCCTATGGGGAGCGTAACGTGTATCGCTATGTATTCAGCGGTGTGAAGGATAGAGAGTTCATATGCCCTGCGCAGACGGAACTATCCTATCTCATTTCTGCTGACAAAGATACAGAGAAAGAACAGATCACGCTGCTTACGAAAAGAAAACTGTCGGAGGACTGTACTTCCATGCGGCTCATCGGCGATGTGGATCGTCTTGAAAGATACGGGATGGAGGCCTGGAGCAATATGGTGTTTTTCAATATCGACAGGCATACGGTCATCGAAGGAGGGAATGTTTTTTCAAAGGAGCGGCTGCGGACGCAGGGCGACTTAAATCGCGTGCTCTGTGCACTTCAAATGCCGGCGCAGGGGCTTAGCTGTAAGCTGAATGCGGTATGCCCGGCGCGAGAGAAAGACATCAAGCCTATCTGTCGCTATAAGGATGACTTTGCCTACGGCGCATCGGCTGTGCACCGTGAGCAGCAGCTGTATAAAAGGAACCGCCATTTACCCTATGTGTATCTGTCATTTTCCGGCGATGCTAAGTTTTTGAACGATTATGCAAATTTTGTCCTTTCCTTCTTAGAAAAGCGCTATCCTGACTTTCAATGGGTGGGGGTGCAGTGATGGATTATCTGTGGCGCAACTATAATTCAGATACTTCTTATGTGCTCGATGCCTATGTAAAGGAATCGTCGCCGCCGCTCGAAATCAGTCGGCGCAGCGGTGATACGGTCGTGGTGAATCCTTTGCCGCGCTTTGCCAATGTCTTTTATCCGCTGCTCGTGCGGAAGGATTTATGGGAGGCACATGAAAAGGAAATGCGTGCCCTATCTCACTGTTTGCTGCACTTTTTAGCACAGCTTGACAGAAAGACAGGGTTGTCGGCAGAACTGCTTAGAGAAGATGCACTGGATCGCCAATTAGTCCAGGGAGCGTTTGGCGAGGCAATCAAAGACAGGTACAGACGGCTGACTTTGGAACAAAAATGGAGGATTGTGGGATTCCTGCGCAGACAGGAGCAGGAAAACGGACGCAGATTGTATTTCAGGGAAGTGGTTCAGTCGTTGTTTCCAAGAGCATCTATCTATTTTTACAAGCGCGACCTCGTGTTTTTGATCTATTTGCCGCAGCCGGAAAATGATGCTGATACAAATTGTATGGAGCTCCTTCGTATGCTTTTTCTCGATGTCACGGCACGACAGCAGCTTTATTGGGCGTATCCCTTCGGCATTATCGGGCGGAAGCAGACGATGCGGCTGAATCATATGCGGTTATACGATGCGGGAGAGAAAGCATGACCATGGAAGATAAGAAAAGAGTAAAGGCGATCGGTATTGACCTTGGGACAACAACGACTGTCGTTTCTTATACAGGAAAGAAGACGGGCAAGCTGAAGCAGCTCAAATACAACGGAGAGAAGATCATTCCCTCCGTGATTTATTTCAAAAGTGCATCGGATTGGATCATCGGAGAAAGCGCTGCTGCGATGATGGCGCTGCATCCTGAGGCGGGGGTAGAGAACTTTAAGTCTCACCTTGTTGACTCTGATTTTCGCTATGATGTGATAGCAGAAAATCAAGAGCATTTTTTTCTAAGGCCGCGCGAAGCCGCCAAGCGTTTTTTGCAGACCGTTGTTCATGGCATGCAGGACAAGCTTATCAAGGAATTTGGCGGGCTGGACGGAACCATCGACCGCGCGGTGATCACCGTGCCCGCAAAGTTCGCCATGAGGGCAAAAACGGCAACGAAGCGGGCAGCGCGGGACTGCGGGCTTGCGGTCAAGATCACGAAGGAACCGACGGCAGCTGCGACCGATTATCTGCACCGCTACAGTGAATTTGACAAAAACGGCACGGCTATTCTGGTCTATGACTTTGGCGGCGGTACTTTTGATGTATCCGTAGTACAGCGTCATCAGGACAGTTTTAAGGAGATTGCAACGGGCGGAGATAATACGCTTGGTGGGAATCTCTTGACAGAGCACATCACCAGGTATCTGATCGGACGTATTGAAGAACAGTATGCTGTCAGTTTCCCCGAGGAAGAGGATGCGGATGAACTTGAGAAAGAGGCATATATCGCGTATCAAAAAAACATGGCGGCAGTGAGACGCGCGGCGAATCAGATGAAAGAAGCGCTGTCGGATGAAAGCGAAGTGGAAAGAGATATATGGCTGACCTTTGACGAGCAGAAAAAGATCTTTGGAGCATATCTTTCGCGCGATTCCTTTGAGGATATGATTCGCCCTGACATCAACCGCACTGTGAAGATCGTACAGAATACATTGGATCAGGCGGCAGAAAAGGGAATTGATCACATTGATACGGTCGTCCTGGTAGGCGGGAGCTCAAAAGTTCCGTTAGTGCGCACGGCAGTTCAGAAAAGACTGCCGCATTTGGATATCGATCCTCCGTCCGATGCAGATTACCTCATCTCGCGCGGGGCGACCCTTTTAGCAGAGCGCGTTGAGAATTTGGATCATATTGCACTCATCACGAACACGCAGATTGGCACAAAGGCGAAAGAGGGCATGGTGTTCAATAAGTTTCAAATGCTCATTCCGGAAAACACCCCTCTGCCTGCAAGTGGAAGCCGTTCTTTCATCCTCGATCATGATGGGCAGGAAAAAATTCAGATCCCTTATTATGAGTATGATGTCGATAATCACCCGGGGATGACGCGAACTGACCAGGACGGCATGGAGCAGGTTGATGTCCTGACAGTGGAACTTCCGCCTGGTTTAAAGAAGCAGGATACGGAAATCGAAGTGCTCTTTACGATGCAGCGGGATGGAAGCCTTGAGATCGAGGCGGTGATAAAGGATACGACGGGAACGGTCATCCGTGATAGAAATCTCAAGCTCAAGCATGAAACGGATTTGGAGTGACATCTATGGGAGACAGAGAAGACTTTTTAGCTTATTTGCGGAGTCGTTTCGGCTCATGTGGCCGCAAACTGTTTTTGCAAAAACTGCGAGATAGATTTCAATGCGACTCTTTCGATGTGCCGTCTGAAAAGTCGCCGTCTATAAAGGCATCATCTGCAAAGTTGTCTCCTATTCAGCAGGAACTGCCTTCTGCTGAGGAAGCTTCGCCATACCGTGTCATTGACATCCGAGGGGCAGATGACTGGCGCAGCTATGTGGAGCGGTTAAAGGATATTTCTCTATTAGAAAATGTGCTTCATTGTGCAGAGCAAATGTCGAAGAAGAACGATATGAAACAATTTGCCGTCTCTATAAGATCCATGCAGAAGAAGCTCCATCAGCTTCTTCTGCATGTCGATAAAAAATTTAAGCTGCCCGAGGATATCGACGAGGATACCAGCGAGGCGCTTGCTGATAAAATTGGCGCATTTGTGAAAGCGTATCTTCTGGACTTCCTGAGAATCTGCCGTAACAGCGTTAAATACAGTCAGGGCGTAGAGCAGAGATTTTATAAAGACTTTGCAGAAAGTGTGGAAAAGTATCTTTCTTCTATCAGCGTTTACTGTAAGAACATTGCGCCGGGAGAGAATCTGCATACATATGGGGATTGGTTCGAAACTCCCACATGCCGAGAGACATGCGATCCAAAACGTATCGGCATTATCGATACGATTGATTTCTTGCCGCATTTTATGTTTTTTCGAAATGCGTATGAGGAACGAGAAGAGAAAAAAATCAAAGGTTCTTGTATTGTCTTTACTGCAAGGCGGAAAAGGTAGAAGGAGGAACTTATGAGACTGTTTCGTTATATGTTTTGGCATGAGAGACCTTTTAGCCGGCGGATGAACAAAGAGGTGCGAATGCAGTTTGACCTGCAGTTCGGTGACCTAAGCGACCGCTTGGATAAGATAGAGGTGTGGCGCAACTCCTCAGCGTCTTCCATTCCGACGTATCCTGTATCGGATATGCTGAACAAGCAGGAGCAGATGATTGAGTACCTGCACCAGCAACTTAGCAGCCAAGCACAAACGATAGCACAGCTTCAATCTGACGTTCATGCACAAAGACAGGAAAATGATGGTCTAAAACAGCAAGTGGCACTTGCTGTGCAGCAGATCGATGCGCTGACTAGGCAGAGCGAAGAACAGACCCGGGCGATACATGAGCTTTGGCGTCAGCTTGCAGTAATTAAAAAGACATCGGAGACGGATCCTGCTCAGCGTCCTTCCGCACCAGGGGCAGCGATAAAAAATGCGGAGTCAGTAAAGCCCGTCGTAAAATCGCAGCCGGAACCATCGTCCGTTTCTTCTGTGCAGAAAAAATCGGAAAAACCATGGATATCCTTCTTTTCGCTGCCAGTACCGACAACAAGAGAGGCATTTTTCAGCGGTGATGCAGCAGCTATACAAGTAAAATTTGCACAGAGTATACAGATGCTGGCGTCTCTATTAGCTGAAGTGCAGCAGCTGCCCTTGGAAGAAGGAGCAGGAAATAGTTTTTTTAAAAATCTTCGTCATACGAAGGATAGCTTGGAGAATTTCTATCAAAAATTTGATTTTAAGAGGTACGATGAAGATGAGCTGTCAGAAAAGGTCACAGAGAAGTTTTTCAAGGTTATTGGAGATAATATACTCGACAACGTCATACCGGGCATCTACCGCGGTGGTCAGAGTGCGCCCGGGTATGCAGATCTTTTGCAAAAACTGAACGGTTATCTGTCACGTTATGGCATCTATACCTTGGGCATCTCTCCTGGTACTGTACTGACGAGCGATTTGAGCGATCACATTGAGATTCCCATCCTGAAGCAGACAAGTGCTGCATCCGAAGATGGGAAAATTGCCGAAGTTGAGCTCCTGCCGTACTTCATAGACTATGAAGATGACGATGGCAATATTGCTTGGCTGCGCAAGCGTGGCAGGGTTATAGGGCTGAAATATAAGGAGATGAAATAAGTGGAGAAACTTGTCGGCATCGATTTCGGCGCCTGCAATATCAAGATTGCACATTGGCGCGGCAAGGGGGCGCGTACGATAAGTTTGAGCCAGGAGGCTGGACAGAACTATATTCCCAATGTCATACTTTATCACAGGAAACATGATGGTGAGATAGAGCAGAAAATCGGCGATCCGGCAAAGGGAGCACAGGATCCGGAAAACAGCGTGGAATATGTCAAGCGCAAGCTGGAGATGGAAACATGGACGAAGAATATTCCGAACCTCCAGCGCGACGTTTCTGCCATTGATGCAGCGACGGATATTTTTCGCGCGCTCAGCGACCGACTGCAAAAGAAGCTGAACTGTGAGGCACATGAGCTTCGGGCAGTTATTACCATTCCTGTCTGCTCCTCCGGGCTTCAGCGAAGCCGCATTTATCAGGCAGCACGGGCGGCGGGAATCACAGTGGAGGAAATTGTTACGGAGCCGTTTGCCGCCATGTTTTCTGTGGAAGAGCTGTTCAATGGCGAAGAGCGTGATGCCTATGTGCTGATTTTTGATTTCGGTGGTTCTACGTTGGATCTTTGTCTTTTGCATGTTGAAAGTTATGACGGTATCTGCGTGGAAGAACTTGCATCTGCGGGAATGTCCTACGGCGGCATCGACATTGATGCGGCAATTTTTTCTGAGATTTTGGAAAAGAAGTATGCAGCAGAGCTTCAGGAGATACGTTCCCGTGATGATACCTTGGAGAAGGCGAAATCGCAGCAGGAACTTCGCAATGCCGTGACAAAGCTGAAAGAAAGCTTGTTTGAGGATGACGACGACGAACGTGAACTCTCATTCACCTTTTACGGAAGCGGACAGTCTTATGATTTTGCATTGACGCGCGATGAGATGGAAGAAATGCTGAACCGACATGGATTGGACCAAAAGATCTCTGAACTTTTGGATGAGCTTTTTGCGCAAACTTATGTACAAAAAGACGAAGTTGCGGTTTACCCGTTCGGCGGGACGGCGCGCATGCAATATGTACAGGATGTCTTGACGAAGTACTTCGGTGAGGAGGTTTTCGATGGCGAGGATTATGAGTTAGATGAAGAAAGCATTGCCGCCGTTGCACTCGGCGCCGCACATTATCTTCACATACGCAAAGAGTGCGATGATGTAGAAATTGAACATAAAATACCATTCAGTCTCGGCATTGCGCAGGGCGCGCATTTTAAGAAATGTATCGAATGTGTGCCGCCCCAGCGTTCCTTGCGTATTGGCATTCCTTGGGAAACGTTATCGAAGGATGATTTTCAAGTAGCGGTATACCAGTGCTTTGCTGATTCCGAGAAGGCAGGGATTGAGGGAAAGGATGGTGCAGTCTATATTGGAGGAGTAGATGTGGATCGCACGAAGTATCAGACGGCAGATGGCGTTTTGCTGGAGATGGAACTGAGCGACAGCGATCATCTCTGGATGATCTTTTCAGAAGTCTGTGATGCAGAGATTCGGGAAGTCGAACGAAAGGTTATTCTTCTAGGGAATGCGAAGGAATAAGAATGTTAGAGGAGGCGGATGAAGTGGACGAGCGTGGACAGGAACTCAACGAGCTGCGAAACTATGGTGTGAAGCTGCTGGAGGAAATGAAATATCCAGAGCTCATCGGTATGCTGCAGGAAACGATGACACATCTGCATGACATAGCATCGGAGTATGCTGCAGATGCCGAGCGCTGGCACAGTAAATACGATACTAGTGTAGCACAGAACACTGTACTGCAGGAAAATTTACAAAATATCTCCGCGGTTATGCAGCAGCAATCGGACATGGGTATGGTCATAAAAAGACAGTCTGAGCAGATCAAGCAGATGGGGCAGGATTTTAAGAGCAAATTAGATGCGCTTCGTTCTTATCGCGATACGGAGATAGAGAGATATAATGAGCGAGTGCAGGGGCTACTCGCTGCCCAAGATTCTTTGAGGCAGATGAAGGAGGAGCTTTCCGCCAAAACAGAAGAATTGGCAAAGGCGCAGCAGCGTTATCAAGATAGAGAGAAAAAAGCTGAGGAAAAGCAGAGGATGTATGAGCGCTGGTATGCGTTAAACCAGGAAAAAATTGAAGCGTATGACAGCTTGTATAACGATAAGTTGAACAGTGAAGAAAAGATGAAAAATTTTCGGAAAACTGCTGATGAGCAATTGGATGCGGTACGGAAAGAGAGCGCCGATTGGAGGCAACAACATGAAAAGGAAAGGGAACTTCGTGAGAATTCTGAAAGAGAATGCCAAAGACTTAGAGAAACACCGATGACGAAATATCCTTCAGAAAGCCCAGGCATTCCTGAAGGGAATAGCAAACAGACGTCGTCTGTGACAGATGAGGGGAATATATGAGAAACGGAGAGATCGGATACTATGGAAACTGTAACGATAGGTATTGATTTAGGTACGACGAATACCCTGGCATGTTATATGAAGAAGGGAAAGCCGAAGCTTGTTCGTTTTGATGGCGAAACTATGCTGGAGTCTCTGCTCTATGTGGACAAGGACGGCAATTATATCATCGGTGCTAAAGCCGGTGTCGAAGGCGTGAGCGATCCAGATCACCTAATACGCTCTTCAAAAACCTTTATGGGAGATGCCAAAAAAAAGTGGACGTATCGAGGAAAGACGCTGATACCGACAGATGTGGCGACCGAGCTTTTAAAAAGAGTAAAGGCGACGGTAATCAAACGCCTGAAAAAGGAAGATGACACTGTTGTTCAGGCAGTTATCACAGTGCCGGCATACTTCAGCGGCAAGCAGAAGACAGAGACGAAAAAGGCAGGTGAGCGTGCAGGGCTTGAGGTTTTGCGCATCATTACCGAGCCGATGGCGGCAGCTGTGGCAGCAGGGCGCAGCAAGGAGCTGAACGGTAAGATCCTAGTTGTCGACCTTGGCGGCGGTACATTCGATCTGAGCATCCTTGAGGCTGATCCGCAGGCAGATAACTATCGGGCAATTGACACGGACGGGGATCATCATTTGGGCGGCGATGATTTCGATCATCTGTTGTATCAGTATTTTTTAGAGCGGCTGGGTGAAAATACAGGGATGGATTTTTCCTCTTGCGGTGCATCGGGGCTTTCGGTTGAAGATTATGGTTCGCTTAGAGGGCGTCTGCTCTCGGAAGTGGAAAAGACCAAGAAAGCTCTCTCCGAAAGTATGGAGAAAGACGTCAGCATCATAAACCTCTTTCCCTATAAGGGCGGCTCCTACACCTTTGACATCATCGTGGGGCGGGATCAATTTGATGAAATTTGTGAAGGCATCTACGAGAAGATCACAACGAGGCTGGAGAAGTTTTTGAAACGGCAGCCCTTTTCCATTGATGAAATTGACAACGTCATTCTCGCTGGTGGCAGCTGCTATATTCCACGCATTCGCACGGAGGTAGAAAAGCTCGTCCATGGGCAGGCAGATACGGAACTCGATCTTGAAAAGCTGGTTGCCATCGGCGCCTGTATCGTAGCGGAGCATGAAACCAGTGGCATCGAGACGAAGGGCGGTTTTCAGGACATTATTTCACATTCGATGGGCGTGGAAATTCTCGATAATAACGGCAATTCTGTTCTCTCGAAAATCTTGCTGCAAGGAGATCCGTATCCGTGTGAGAACACGCGTTCGTATACAACCATTATGGACAATCAAAAGCTTGTGGAGATCAATATCTATGAGGCGGGCAGTGACGCTGAAGATATAGAATCACTGGAACATCACGATCTCTACGGCAGTATGTCGCTGGAAGTAGCGCCTGCGCCAAAGGGAGAGGCGGATATCCATGTGACCTTCAGCTACGATAAAAACCAGACGCTTAAAGTCACGGCAGAGGATCAAAAGACGAAAGTCCGCAAGCAGATTCTGATACGGGAGAATGAGAAGGTGGCCATAAAGCCGTGTCAGATGCCTGTTGATTTCATGCTCCTGCTTGATACCTCCGGCAGTATGTATGGAGTTCCGCTAAAAGAGGCAAAGAGAGCCTGCAATGCATTAGTCAATGAGATCATTGACTTTTCCGTACATCGATTGGGATTGGTTTCTTTTGCAACATATTCTTCACTCATTTACTCATTGGGTAGTGATCGCCAAATTATGCATGCAGCGATTGATAAAATTGTTGCAGATGGCATAACGAATATGTATAGTGCATTCTGTATGGCAGAGAAAGAACTGGATAGAAGTACGGATGCAAAGGTTATCATTATGGTTTCGGATGGAGATCCTTTTGATCCAGATGAAACACTGAGAAAAGCCTTTTCGTTAAGAAATAAAGGCGTTCGTGTCCTTGCCATCGGTGTGGGAAATAACGTCAATAAAGATTTCTTGAAGCAGCTGGCAGGCGATGGTCTCTACTACACCATCAACAATATGAATGAATTGGAAGGGACGTTCCGTACAGCGATTCCTGCCATTATGGAGAAAATGTAGAAACTCGACCCCTAGAGAGGTATATAGCATGGATAAACAAAAAAAGAAGCCGCGTGACTGGTCCTTTCTGCTTCTTGATGGAAAACCTGCGCATAAGCATCGCTTGGAGCTGAAAAAGATAAAGGATATGATGGCGGAGCAGGAAGTCGATGTCGACGGCGTTGATTTCGAAACAGAGGAGAACTTTCGTGATTTTGTCATGGCGAAAACGACCCCAAAGGATGACATTGATATCTTTTTGAAAAGCATCTTTGAGGATGCTGCCATTTCCTATAAAGAGACAGGGTTTCGCAGATTGGCGAAAAAGGACTGTTTGGATCTGTTTTTTGATCTGTTTACCTTTGGGCTTAGCGAGGGCGAGACCGAGGTATTTGCAGAGCCGGAGATTGTTGTTTCTTCGGAAGATAAGACAGAAAGTAAAGAGGAGATGACCTCGCCGGATACATCGGTTGCAGCTGAAGAACCTGTGCCGCTGACCATGGCGAAGGTGGACGCACTCTATAAAAGTAAAAAAAAGGAAATAGTTACATCCATCAGTTACGCAGACTTTGCTGTTACGAATAAAATGCCCGTACGGGCGCAGGATCATTTTGACCTGCGTCTTCGGGATAATGCGCCTGCCATCACATACAGCAGGGCGGCACTCTTTAACACACATTTGCAAAAAACCGTGGCAGTCGGTCATCTAATAGGAGATAGACAAAAGCCAAGCCTCGTATTTCGCTCAGAAGACATGGATTTTGCCTTCATTCAAAAGAACCGCAGGCATGAGATTCTTCTCTTTCCAAAGGATGAAAAGGATGATGTTTTCTATGCTGTGAGGTGTGAGCTGGCGTTTCGAGAACTGGAAGAAGTAAAGCGGACACTTTGCCTTGATTTTGGTACGAGCAATACGACTGCCGGAAGCTATGGCATTCTCGATGAACAGGCGAATGTTCCAGAAATTGTGAAGTTTCCCGATGTGGATGGCATAACAACGCGGCAGATGCTTCCGACGTTGGTCTATGTGGTTTCCTGTGAGGAAGGACAGCCCATTCACTATGCCTTTGGCTACGAGGCACGGAAACGGATTGCGGCCGATCACTTCGAGAGCAGAGCAACGGTTTTTCACGAGATTAAAAGCTGGATGAATGACTTGGCGCGCATGGAAGAAATCTTCGATGCGGAGGGAAATAATGCTGTGGTATGTCGCGAGGACGTTATCAAGGCGTATCTGAGCTATGTTATTTCCCTGTCAGAACAGTATTTTCACAAAAGCTTTAAGTATCTTCATTTCTCTGCACCTGTCAAGCTTAAGGAAAGTTTCCTTGGGAAAATGCGGCAGATGTTTCCTGACTATGTTGTCTTGAAAGATGATTCCAGTCTAGATGAAGGGATAGCCATTGTCTACAATCATATAGACAAGCGGATCAATAATTTGGAGGAAGGAAAGACCGAGACAGTCTTTGTCGTTGACTGCGGCGGTGGTACGACGGATCTGGCGCGCTGCGAATACAGTCAGATGCCATCTTCCATTGGCGAAGGGAAAAAGGTTCTTTCTGTAAAGACCAGCTTTGAAAATGGAGATTCTGCCTTTGGTGGAAATAATATTACCTATCGTATCCTGCAATTGTTGAAAATAAAAATAGATGCCTATCTGCGTCAGCTGCCGAACCCTGACATGCTAGAGCTCCTCTCAGATAATGAAATCGATATTATGACAAAGTTGGATGAGCCGCCGGAGGGAAAAAATATCTATGATGTAAAAGAAGATCTGTACAGAAAATTCACCGAAGCATATCAAGCTGCTGAAGAGCGCATTCCGACCCGCTATCGAGATGCAGAGTTCAACGATGACAGACGGGCTATGCGCCGCAACTACAATTATTTATGGCAAATGGCAGAAGCCATAAAGATTGAGTTTTACAAATCTTCCAGTACGGTATCCGTAGATTTTACAAAGGAAGAAGACCGCAATATCTGTATCGGCGGACAGGAAGACTACTATCTCTATACGCGCGTAGATGAAAAGGCAGCGATGGAGAAGAAGACTGCGCCTTTAGGCAATATCTGTATTACGATCAAGGAGATTAGCCGCATCATCTGCCCTGATATATACACGCTGCTGAGCATATTATTCGGGGGATACGACAATCAAACGCTGCAGGGGGTCGATTACTACAAGCTTTCTGGACAGTCCTGCAATATTACACTCTTCCATGATTTGATGAAGGAATTTGTCCCAGGGCGTGATATTCGGCGCAGCAGCCAGAGCGTAAGTGATGAGGATAGGAGCGAGAAACTAAAAATTGCCTGCCTGGAGGGCAGCATTCGTTACCTGATGGCAAAGGAATACAGCCAGATTCAGCCAAAGATCGAAATGGATAAGCCCCATATGCTTTATCAAGTTTTCGAAAAGGGCGCGGGATGTGTACTTGGCAAGGATGGGGACTGTGAAAGAGCGTATTTACTGCGTAATTTTATGTCTGGGCGCAGAGTTCATCTTGTTGTTCGAGACGATTATGAACAGCAGAAAAACAGCATCTTTTATAACTTTGAGACGGAAACGGGCAAGTATAAGGAGCTAAGTCTACCTGACCTGCGGCGGCGTCTTGCTAGTGCTACCTATTGGTCCGCTGATAAGGTAGAAGATATCATTTCTGAACTGCATGACATCACGCTGCAAAGTGAGGCGGATGGTGAGCAGTGTGTCTTTTTGCTGCCAGCAAAGAACGGCTATGGATTCTGTGTCTATCAAGTTCGTGTTGGCTACATTAGAGACGAGGGGACAACGTATTCACTTATTCAACATAAAGAGAATGACGATGTGTATGGCGTTTATTACAGCTTCGAGCAGATGGCTTCGTTCTTTGACGGGACAAGGTAAGGTGCATCATGTATTTTCGCGATTACTCTGAAATCGTTTTTTCTGGTGGAGATATACTCTCGGCAGAGATGCTGGATGAGACATATCGTTACCCGCGGGAATTTCTGCATGTTTATCATGCAGGCTGCCCAGATGGAATTATTTCAGGACTCGACTTTATCGACAGAGAAGATAGCGTGTATCTGACGGCGGGGATTGTTAAGGCAAGCGGGAGGTATTACATACTGCCAGAAGAAATGAACATGACTGTATGTCTGCAGCAGCTAAAAACGTCGCGACAGCTGTCCATAGAATATTTTCTCTGCCTAGTTCCAGAGCCTGTATCTGCTCCTGCAGGTATCGGCATTCAGTCACGCAGCCGCCTTAAGATGACAGCGGAACGAATACGACCAGAGCGCGCACTTCTTTTGGGAAGATATAAACCCTTAGGGGATAAGATAGAACTTCCTCAGCTGCATATTGAGAAAAATGAACCGTTTGCAGATTTTTTTCAGGCGCGCTATCTTCAGCTGCTGGAAAGTGAATATGCTCACCCGCAGGGCGGAACAACCTATCATCCCTTGCTGTTTCGTGCGGTGCAAAGCTACTTGTTGCAAAAGAAGCAGCTTTCCCCCTATGATTTTACTTTGCTAAGCGAGATACAGAATCACGGAATCACGGCGCTGTCAACGCTGAAGGCATATGTTGCGGTCAATCAAAAAAAGACCCCTGTCTCGTTGGAGATAACAAGGGAAAAGCTCTTTGCAGAACTGACAAAGTGCCTGCAGATACCATATTGTATGGCGGTACATCAAGAATCCGTATCGTCGAGGAAAGATCGCAAGGCAGAAATCAAACGTCACAATAAGTTGCTGTAAAACAGAAATAAGAAAGGGAAGAGTATATGGACAATTTGCTCCTGAAAACAATCGAGTTTTTCTTTATTCCAGAAGCAGCTTTATCCGTTATCTTTTTGCTTGTATTTATTGCTACTTTCCTGTTGGGGATCAAGTGGTGCCGCTACTGTATGACAGAGCTTTCTCAACTGAAGGCGAATGCAGTACATGATTATGAGGAGATAAAAAATAAGTTGTCCCCTCAGATATTTCTACGCACTAGACTTGCTGTCTTGACCGATGAGGAGAGCCGCATTGGGGATCTGCCAAATGTCTTTGTCAGCGTGGGAATCCTCGCAACGTTCCTCGGTATTGGTGTTGCCATCCAGGGGGCGGCCGATCTCCTGCATGAGGATACCGTTGACCTTATGAAACTCATCGATGTCTTAGGGGTTATTGCGTTTCAGTTCCAAACATCGATATGGGGGATATGCTTCTCAATTATTTTTCAGCGCTTCTTTTTAGATCATTATTTCTCCAAACGTCAGGATATCATCGATGAACTGACCGATTCCCTCTATGCTATTGAGGGGGATGATACACGGGCTTTGCTTGCGGCACAAAATGAGCTGTTAGCATCGCAGTTCTATGGTTTCAGAGCTTGAAAAACAGAATGCATCGCTGGATTTTTTAAAGGAACATTTAAATCGTTTTGCAGATGCCTCGATTTCATTTACTGAGACAGCGCGCGAGTTCAAAGATGAAACGAAGAAGCTGCAGGACTCCGTTGCGCTCATTCAAGAGACAGTAGAGCGCAATATTCGCGAAAGTCAGGAGACATTTCAGAAGGTCAAGGAGGATTTTATTTCTCGTCTTGCCCAAAATCAAGAGGAATTTAAGGAGGAATTGCATACGATTCAGTCCGCTGCCAATCGTTATATCGCAGAATCCCAGAAACAGATGCTCAAAAATGAGGATCAATTTGTTGAGCGTACACAGCATGCATTTGAGGGAATGTTAGAGTCACAGCTGGGCAGAGTACATGACGAATATATGTAAGAGGCACAGCATATTGGAAATGCCATACAGGCACTGTCTGCTGTGTTGGAGAACATTGGCACGCAGGTTGATCAGATGCAGAAACTTGGATACAATGAGCAGCAAAAATGGACAAAGCTCTATAAAGGCACTTCGAATGATCTGAAGGTTATTTCGAATGGTATTGCAGAGCAAGTGCGTATGGGAGAAGAAGAGCGTGTGAAAGCCCATCAAGCTTTAGAGCAGAGTCTTGCAGCGATACAAGGTGGTATAAAGACAGGGCAAAGTTCTTTCTTAGAGGCGTTTCATGCATCGCAAATGCATGAGGCTGCACGCGCAAAAGAGGTAACGCATTTATTGGAGGAGATTCGGCAGACAACAGATTTAAGGGAGCTTTTACAGCAGCTGATAGAGAAGCAGCGGGAAATCAGTGAACAGCAGATTGCCGCTTTGGAAAAGCAAGCCTTGCATTTGGAACAGGTGATACAGAAAAAACTTGCAGAGCCTGTCTCTGAGCGTATGACAGAGGAGAGCGCCGAGATACAAGAGGTTTTGCACGAACATACAGATATACTTAAGCATCTTCTTCACGGAGCCAAAGGGCAAGTGTCGGTGGGTGAGGATAGTATCTTACTCGCTAAACTCAAGAAAATTTTGAAGAATCCATAATGCAGATCCATCCGTAATAGATGAAAGAGAGGTGTATTTTATTGCAGATAAAGCGTAATCCATGGATCTCGACGACAGACTTGTTCTCCAGTGTTGTGCTCGTCGTTCTCTTGCTTTTTGTGATGGCGGAAATTATACCGAAATTTACGCAGGAAGCCCAGCGCCGCGATATGATGGAAAAAATTGAAACGGCACTTACTGTCTATGAACAGCAAGGACAGGTGAAAGTGCATACAGAGACAGGAATGCTGGAGTTTACCTCTGTGACCTTTGACTCTGGCAGCGCAGAACTCACGCCAGAGACTAAGCTTTTGGTGAAGGATTTGTCAGAAAATCTCATAGGCTATATGGCAGAAAATCCAATGTTGGAACTCTTGATTGAAGGGCACACGGATCCTGCCGCGATTCATGCGGTCATAAATCGCGGCGGCTATTTTGAGGATAATATTCAGCTGTCTACTCTGCGTGCCGCAAATGTACGCAAGGAACTGCTTGCATCTATGGGAAAAGAGTATGCAAACCGCATCGGTGTTGCCGGATATGGTGATACGAGATTGAAGAATACAGAGCAACCTGTTTCGCCGGATAACCGTCGGATTGAGATCCGTTTACTTTGGAAAGGGCAGAGTGCGCAGTGAGGAGAATGCATATGCAGGAATATCAGATTTTTTTCCATGTATTGATGAATGCATGGAAATGTCGCTTTTAACGGAATGTGAATATATTCTATGGGAAGTGAAGAAAGAAGACAGATCGGAGGAGAAGCGTGGTGTGCTTGGCTTACGAAAAGATAGCAGTGATTGACCGTAAGGAGCCGCGGCTGCTGCTCTATCCTGCTGTTGAAGAGACAGAGGAACGTATGCAGCTTGTGCGATCCGATATTTTGCCGCGTACGGTGAAGGACATTCTATACTTTCCGTTGGATTTTCATCTGCGTCCTATTGTGCTGGAATCCATTGCTAGAAAATACATGGATAACTATGATTATCCATCAGAGGAGGATGATGCACCGCGCTATCTTATGGGAGCACATATCTTCTCACGTATGAAAGAATCTTCCTGTCCTTTTATGAAAAAGGTTATATCTGTACTCAAATCGGATGAAAACTTTCATCCTGAGGAAGCTATACTTGTCTATCTTCTGGATATAGATGGTAGAGAGGAGAACCATCAAGATTTTTTAATACTGACACTGAGAGATGTGCTCCTGCGTTTTGGTAATACACAAATCCGTCATTTTTCGTACGAGGATCTGCACTGGTGTGCAGATGGTATGGAAGCTGGTGCTTATAAAGAGCGTGTGCTAGATGAAGAACTTCCAGAGGAAGTCTTTTCCTTTATCAAGGAGTTCCTGCTTTTGCGTCAAGTAAAATTGAGGACGCTCACTGAACAGCATCCATTTAGTGTTTATCCTCCAGAGGTAAAGCAATCTTATCTAAAGTTACTGACCGATACAGCGGCAGCAGAGGGGAAGCTGACGGCAGAAAAGCTGCTTTGGCTGGAACAACTCGCACGCACTCTTCGTATATCTGCGGATGCTTTTGGCATTATGTTAGAAGAGTCGCTGCACGGTGGGATTCCGAAAATAAAGCTGCAAAAGACTCTGCGCGAATTGATTGAAAAAACGGAAGATCATTGTTATGTTTTGTACGAGGATGTTATCACCGCTGCAATGAATGAAAAAGGTGAATGCAGCAGAGAAAAACTCATTGAGATTCTGGCAAAGAAACAGTTTGCAGGGGCAGAATATGTGCAGTATTACCGGAGCTCAGTTATCTTGCAGCAAAAAGCGGATGCTGCTTTTCAATGCGCTTTTGAAACATTGGAATTTCCAGAAAATCATGGCGCTATGATACAGGAGCGGTGCATCTATCAGAATGCGCTTAGATTACATTTTTTAATATGGAGGTGAGAATATGGAAAAGCAGAATAAAAATACAAAGACAACAATGACAGAAGGGCATCGACTGCAAAAATTCTTTCTCACGTATATGGATAAAGCAGGCGATGTAAAACAATATCAGGAGGAGAATCTGGAAACGAAGACAGATGGACTTCGTGCCGTTCAGCTTCCGTTTCATCTGAATCGATTTTCTCCGGATGATATTACGATTCGCCTCTTTCATAGTGAAAGTCACAGTACTTCCGAGACGGATTTTGAATTCATTAAATATCTTTTCGGTGAAAAAACGGTCAAGGATGAAGATAAGTCCTTTGAGCGAAAAAAGCGTAAAGATGATATATTGAACAGTCTCCCGCCCGATTATTTCAAATTTCCCAAAGAGGAAGATAAGGACTTTCCGACACTCTCTTATACCGACATCACGGAGACATTAATGTTTGGTGAGGCTCCAATCTCGCAGACGAATCTCTGTGAGCCTGGAATTGGCATTTGGGGAATGAGTGGCTTCCGCATCTTTGAATTCACTTGTCCCGAGCTTGCACAAAAAGACTATGCTGATCTGACCCGTAAGGTTAGTCTATACTGGAATCGAATTGATGGAACCGATATTTCTCCCCTGTTTGAGACGAAGATTCGTCTGCAGAAGGAAAACAGAACCTTCCATGCTTATATTAATACAAATCAGCTGCAAAAGGCGATCGAGACAAATGATATAGAATCCGTCTGTCCAACATTTTATGGTCGCTTTGAGATTCATGACAGTTTTTTCTCCCATAAACAGGTCTATGCGTTTCCTGTAAAAGTATGTGTTCATGATACACGTATAAAAAATGCCGGATGTCGTGATAGCCAGCTTGTTGATACAGGCGTCGTTTCCATTGACTTTGGCACATCCGCAACTTGTGCTGCCGTCAGGGGAACTGACAAGCCCTATCTCTTTACCTTATCAGGAAGAGATAAACGCGATGCACTAGAGGGAGATAATGCTTACGAAAACCCGACGAATCTCATGATTTACAATTGGGATAATATCTACCAGCAGTGGCGGAGTATCAACCCCAATCCGCCCTTTTTCAAAACACGCCCGCAGGATGTGCAAAGTGAGCGGGGGTTTGAGTATGATTCCGGCTATACTGTGGAGGATGCCTTTGCCGATGTGGATGCTGAGGATGGGCGCCGAAAGATGGAGGCGATCCTGACTCAGCTGAAATCTTTGCCGTGGCTGCTGGCGCATGGGCAGGAGGTCAAGTTGACTCCGTATTGGAACAGTCAGGGGTCTATTACAGTCGTAGATGACCTGGAGGATCATGGAGATCAGAAATTCAATCCTATTGCACTCTACGGATACCTTCTCAGCCGTGCGATCAATAATCCATCTGGGGGAAAGATTCATACAAAGTATCAGATTACTCATCCTGCAAAATTCGATCAGGAGACACGCGAAAAAATTCGTACTGCTCTCGAGTATGGGATTTTGCGTGCACTTCCTGCCTATGTGCGTGAGGGTTCGTACAATAACAGGGCACTTGTTTCCGTAACGATGGATTATGCCGAGCCGATCGCCTGTCTTGGTTCTATCGTAGGAAAGCAGCTTAAGATTTCTTCTAGCGATTCGAAAGCAAAGGTTTTTGCTATTTACGATCTCGGCGGTGGAACCATGGATTTTTCTTTCGGTATTTTCCGACAGGCACGCGGAGATGATGAACTGGATTATGCAGAACAGACGATTGAGATTTTAGGCGTGGGCGGCGATGATAAGGTGGGCGGTGAAAAATTGATCCACAAGCTTGCCTATAAAATTTACTGTGATAATCGAGCGCTCATGGAGGAGAATCGTATTAAGTTCGTTCTTCCACTTACGGAATTAAGACCTGAAGGTTTTGATGGACTTTTGGGGAGAGATGAGATCGCGCAGATGAACCTAAACATCATGAAGGAGAATCTCGCACGTCCTCTCTTTAAAGCGATGGATGGTGTAGATGGAAACCTGCCGCAGATCTTCGAAGGTGAAGGTGTTCATGTTGTTCCTGACAGCTCGCACTACGTATTGACGCTGCGCGATGAGAATGGTGAAGATGTGCCTGATCTGTCACTTGAGGTGAGCGGCGTAGATGAGTTTCTGGAAGAGGAAATCAAACGTACGGTTGCGGCCTTTAAGGAGGAAATGAAGCTGTGTTTTAAGGCGCATAAGGATGCTCTGAAAAAAGCCGAGGTAAAAGCGAATAAAGATGATCTAACGATCTTTCTCAGCGGCAATGCGTCAAAGCAGCACTTTGTAGAGCAGATTATCGGAGAAGTGTTCAAAGCCTACCATGTCGAGCGCATTGGTGCGGGGCAAAATACCGATGGAGAGAGTGAGACGTACAAGGTTAACGAAAAAACTGCGGTCGCATTTGGGCAATTGTATATGGGGCGTTACTTCATTGATGACAGTGCTATCAAGCATACAGAGGCATTGCCGCCATTCCTCTACAATGTTGGTTATAAGGACAGCGGTTCTGAAGATTTCCACGTTATTTTGAGGAAAAATGATGTAGAGCGCAAATGGCATAAGGCGAACCGTATTGATGGAACGACAAATCGGACAGAAATATACTATACATCCGGCGCCATTAGCGAGGAATCTGGCAGACGTCTCATTTCAGAGGATTTGGGAGCATTTGTCACAGATGCAAGGAAACGTATACTTTATCTGCGTGTTTATGATGAGGATACGATAGAGTTCCGCCTTGGTTCACGCAATGAAGCTCCTGCGGATGAGGAGGAAGTGAATCCAGAGATGATGCTTCATTTACAGGATGTCGCACTTGGGAGATGAAGATATGAGTGAAGAACAGCTTATGACAAGTATGCTAGAATCTATCATGAACTCTATCCGATACTATGGCGATAAGGGTCCGAATATGGAATGGAAAGAGGAGTATGGAGATTCTAATAATGTCTTTATCGCATGGCAAGAAGAACAGTGGAAAAATTGTTTGAATGCCATTGACGGATTATCCAACAATGGAGAAAGAATAATTACATATATTCGTGATTTGCACGAGTATATTATAGATCGAAATAAGATAAAGCAGCTTGAGGATCAACTGGCAGAGGTCAATAAAAAGACAGAGAAATATGAGGCTGCACAAATTACTGCAGAAAAAAATGTGATTGATGAAATTCATGCCTTGGGGCGAGATTTCCTTAATCAGCAGAAGCTTAGTACAGAAGCTCAAAAATTGGAACAAGAGCTTCGTACTGCGCAGCTTCACAATAGCAAGTTGTCAGACGATAACCACAATATGCATCTGCATATAAAGAAATTGAGTGATCAACTTAAGAAGGTCAATTGCAAAGTAGAAGAAAAGGAAGTTGCACAGATTAAGGCAGATAGAGAGCGTGACTGTCTTCGTGATGAACTCATTAGAAAACAGGAAGCTTGTGCAGAAGCCCAGAATAGGGCAGAGCAGCTGGAAGAACAGCTTGATAATGCTAATAGAGAGACAGCGGCACGTAATGATGCATATGCTGCTAAAGAGGAAGAATACCGTACAGAAATTGCTCGGCTTAACGCTTTGCATGAAGAAAAATTGAAGCAAGTCCAGAATGCCTTGAATGACCGGCTTTCAGAGATTCAAGAGATCCGAGCAAAGAATGAAATGCTTGGTAAACAATTGGAGGAAACGCGGCTATGTTCTGAAGAGCATGTTGCCGAGTGTGAGGCTGCTGAACAACAGTATGCGGAGAGTTTAGAGATTTATGGACTCTATCAGCCAGTGCTTATGGCACTGCAATCCTGTGCTGTATTTCATCCTATTGTGGAGAAATATCTTCTCGAAGGCAGTGGTGTAAAATCTCTGTTTTTACTGGCACAACAGATTGGTGTAAGCATTGATTTTGCAAAAGAATTATATGATATGGCAAAGGAGGCAAAAAAGAAAGAACCTGAGACTATAACGGATGACGAACGGCTGGTATATGAATCAATGAATCAATGCTATCGCAGTCTTTGGAAGGTAGATTTCGACATTTATCGCCAGCCGGGACATCAGACAATTTCTGAAAAGTTCCAGAAAGTAAAATATGATACGGCGGAATCTGAGAATCTAGCAAATTCCCGTGATCGAAACAGTAAATATGCACAAGAAGTTTATGTACCGTCGCTGTGGGCGCGTACAGGAAATGTTTACCTAAAAGCGCTTGTTAAAGCAGGGAATCTTTGATTAATCTAGAAAGATTAACAATTATTGAGGGAGGATATCCATGGCACGCTTTTATCCCGCATTCGTGGGAGATTTTCACGGGAGCGAAGGAGAACGCCAGGTCTATCATGCACTTGAGACATTGGGCGATGACTATACGGTATTTCACTCCTACTGTTGGATCGGTGACGGCATTCGTACGGCGGCGCAGGGGGAGGCGGATTTTATCGTGCTTCACCCGCGTCATGGCATTCTTGCGATCGAGGTAAAGGCGGGAGGGATTGCTTATGTGGATGGTGCGTGGCAACAGACGAATCGACGCACGGGCGAGACGAAGATAATCTATCCCTTTCAGCAGGCAGAAAAAAGCCTGCAGCGAGTGCTTGCCGAACTGCGAGATCGAATGTCGGCACCGCCCCTTGTGGGAAAGGCGGTCTGGTTTACATCCGTTCAGATTTTAAGAGGAAAGCCGCTCCCACTTGAATCGCCGCGCGACATTATTTTAGATGCGGATGATCTGTGTGCGCCAAAGGCGGCGTTAGAGCATATATATGACTTCTGGCATGAGATACTTCACGTTCCAGAGTGCAAACAGACACCGGCGGAGTTTCAACAGACGATTCGAATCCTGCAACCTGTCTTCCGTATCGTGGAGACGATTGCCTCGGTTTCGGCAGCAGTGGAGCAGTCGACAGCGCGTCTGACGAACGCACAGTTTGCGCTGCTCGAGTATCTGGCAGAAGAGAGTACAGCGGCGATTCATGGAGCAGCGGGGACAGGCAAGAGTCTGCTCGCAGCAGAGAAAGCTCGCATGCTGGCGCGCGAGGGAGAGAAGGTACTTTATCTTTGTTTTAACGAGTTCCTTTTGAAGCGTCTGCGTTCCTGCCGTTGGGATAAGAACATCACGATTCACAACGAGCGCACGCTCGCGGAGGAGCTGATGGCAGATCGTCATTTATCGATCACAACGGTATTGCGCGAGTTTGAAGAATTTCTTCAGAATGAATTTGATGATAAACTATGGAAGTACCCCAACATTATCATCGATGAGGCGCAGGATTTCCCCTATGTACTGCTAGAGCATCTCTTTATGCTTGCGAAGGGGGCATTTTATGTCTTTTATGACCGCAGACAAACGATCATTTCACGCCGTATCGAGGGGAAGATTGTGCAGACGGCGCCGGAGTGGATTGATAAGGAGTTGGATTGTCGTCTTGTTCTCTATCGCAACTGCCGCAATACGGCGGAGATTGGTCGCACAGTGCGCAGTTTTATTACTGGAAGAAATAAGAACTACCTCAACGCTATTCATGGCAAACACCCCTATGCCGTCTTTGCATCTGACCAGCAGATGCTTGTCAGTGCCGCAGAAAACTTTGTGCAGCGGATGCGCGGTGAGGAAAAATTGGCGCTTACAGATATCGTAATTCTCACAGTGACGACGCTCGAGAAAAGTCCTTTTGGCTCTTTGACAAAACTTGCGGGAATTCCTGTTTCTCACCAGCCAGAAGCAGGGAAGCTCTGGTTTACGACAGTGCGCCGCTATAAAGGTCTTGAAGCAAAGGCCATTCTGCTCGTAGATGTGCGTGTCTCACAGCTGATAAAAGAGGTATGTCAGCGTCTTATTTATGTAGGAAGTTCACGCGCAACCGCATATCTTGAAACACTCTTTCTCAATGATGTTGCTGAGGAGGAATACCCTGCATTGACGGTGCAGCTTGGCGAAGGTATTGCCCCATCTTCAAAGGGAATTGCGGACTGGCTCGGAATGGAATGTAAAGCGTATACGTGAATGATGACATATAAGAAAACGCGGCTCGTCTCTGTCTTGAGATGGGTCGCG
>ERZ772971.245-NODE-245-length-36267-cov-4.854579_pt1 | contig 36267 bp, 44 predicted proteins | sample MGYA00511943_ERZ772971 | MGnify/ENA primary metagenome ERZ772971 (study PRJEB29015, sample SAMEA2737929) | human oral metagenome | biome: human oral; feature: human-associated habitat; material: dental | place: China | collected 2144 ... | reverse complement strand
TTTTTCTGTTCATGCCGATAGTTTACAGCAGAGGCTGAGACAATGAACACGTTCTTACTCTCGTTATTCTTTATTAGCGATTAGACTATAGTGCGCCAAGCGGGACACTCAAGGCATGAAAAAAGCCACCCCGGCGGGATGGCTTGACGAGTAGGGTACGTTACAGCGGCAGAACTTCGAGGCCGGCAACGTATTTCTGAACGTGCGGCGCGTCTTTGGCGAGCTCGCTTGGTACCTCGTGCTCGGCAGCAATCCAGTACATACCCGGACTCGGCCAGTCAATGGTCAGTTTGCCGTCTTTGTCGCTCTTCATTTCGATGAAGTCGTGCGTGCGGTAGCGCAGGCCATCTTTGGCAAGGCGGACACGCGCGTCAGGTAGCGGTTTGCCGTCGTAGAGAACGCGGAAAGTCGCGGTTTCCCCGGCGTAGAGTTCATTCGGGTGGGTGAGGTATTCGAAATCCAGTCCTTTGGCATCGGGTTTGACGACGGTGTCTGTTGGTTCTCCCAGGGTGGCAAACGTCTCGATTTTCATGGTGAGCTGTCTGTATTTTTCCCGTTTTTTGTCCGCCATTGGGTTTTCTTTTTTGTATTTTTCCGGGCTGCCGCGCCAGCGCGCACTTTCGCCTTTGTCGTCCGGGTAGTTGAACTGGACATATTCGATACCGTCAGTGAAGCGGTAGGTGCCGTGCTGGTTTAGCAGAGCATCGTAGCTGGTGCGCAGTTTGCCGACCATCAGGTTTTCTTTTTCAATTTCTTTACCGCTGGGATCGTAGGCGTGCAGACTGTCAGCCGGGCGGCCACGGTGATTGACGTCAAAGGGGAAATCAGCGCCACCGCCATCAATGGTAACGTAGTCTTTATCGCCGGATAGCTGGGTCGAGCTGGGGCGTATCCAGACGTTGTGGGCAAGGGCGGCTTCGGCGAGCAGCAGGGTGCAGAGGGCTGCGATGTATTGGCGTTGCATGGTGTGTCCTTGTGGTTACGGGGTGAGGGTCAGGCTGATGTCGCCCAGTTCGCTTTTGCCGGCAGCGCTGGCTTCTGTTTTTTCCTTGATGGGCAGGGTAAAGGGAATGGCGACGCTTTCGGTGCCCCCTTCTTCCCGCGTAGCCTCAACTTTCAGGGTATAACCGCCGTCTTTAAGTTTGGCAAGGCGCGGGTCGTCTGCCTTGATTTCGATAGTGTGTTTACCGGGTTTGCGCGTCGCGCCGGTGATGGCGTCGGGCAATGGTTTCAGACTGCGCCCGCCTTTGCGCCACCAGTTGCGCAGTTCTTTCAGGTATTTCAAACCTTCTTGCGGGTTGTCCGCTTTGCCTTTGATGAAGTACCACAGGCTGAGGTGTTCGACGAGTTTGCCTTCGCTGTCTTCTACCCACACCGCGACGTAGGGGCGGTGGTATTCGCTGCTTTTGATGTCGGGGATGGTGATATCAAGGCTGAGGTTGAGCGCGCTGGCCGGAATGGCAAAGAGCAGGGCGGTGCTGAGGATGTGTTTTTTCATGGGGGGTCCTGTGTTGTTGGGGGGGTGATAGTAGTATAGATAGGAATCGTTCGCAATATAGAATAATTTTTAGGTACAGCGTCAGGTGAGGGGACTATGGAATTGGGATATTAAAAAGCCGGTCGTGTGACCGGCTTCTTGCTTCTTGCTTCTTGCTTCTTGCGATTTATTGGCGTTTGAGACGGAATTTTTCGTCCGGTTGGGACGGATCGAGTTTTTCACCGTCCGGGCGGCGTAGTTCGAGGTAGCCGTTGCCAATCTGGAAAGTGAGGTTGCCCGCGTTGTTGTCGAGTTGCAGGTACTGTTTGTCGGTGGTGGTGCGGTACACGCCGCTATCTTGTTTGTTTTCTTGTTTTTTGCCGAGTTTGGTGGACTGGATGGTGTAGTTGCCGCCGGTCAGGGTCAGGCTGACTTGCAGGCCATCACAATCGGCGCAAGGCAGAACACCGTTATAGGTACCGAGGAAGACGGCATTATTAGCAGCTTGGGGTTGTTGTTGGGCGGTTTGGCCGCTGTTGTCAGCCGGTGGCGGGTTGTTGTTACCGCTGCCCAGGCCGAAGGTGGTACAACCGCCGAGGAAGATGGCCAGGGTGAGGCCGGCTGGGGTCAGTTTTTTCATGGGTTCTCCGTATGTTGTGGATTGGGTGGCGCGTAATGTAGCCCGCTGTTCAGGTTTGGGCAATGTTTGCGGTTGTTGCTTTTTGTTCATTGAGCAGGGCATCAATGTGTTGTTGGTGGGCGGCAACGATGTTGTGGTAAGGCGCCATGTAGGCGCGGATGGCGTCTTTGTGCGGGGTGTCGCGCAGGGCAAGCAGTGCGGCGGCAAGGGTTTCGGGGAGAACGTTGGCGAGTTCACGCGCAAAGGGCTGGTGAACGAGCGCGTCGCGGATATGCTGGAAGTTGTACATGCTGCGCCCGAAGGTGACGGGAATGCCGGCATGCAGGGCTTCGAGCGGGTTGTGTCCGCCGTGCGGGATGAGGCTACCACCGATGTAGGCTAGGTCGCTGATGCGGTAGTAGTGTTTGAGTTCGCCGAGGGTATCAAGGAGGTAGATGTCGCGGCTATCGCGTGGCGTTTCGCCCCGGCTGCGCAGACGAGGGGTGTAGCCAGCGTCGCAGATGTGTTGGGCGATGATGTCGCGGCGTTCGGGGTGGCGCGGAGCGATGATGAGGTGGGCGTGCGGCAGGTGTTGTTGTAGTAGGCGGTGGGCAGCGATGATAGTTTGTTCTTCGCCGGGGTGGGTGCTGGCGGCGATCCAGGTGTCCGGGGTGCGGGCAGCGGCGATGTCAGCAGGCAAGGGTAGGATGGTGGGCGCCTGATATTTGAGGTTGGGGGTAATGGTGATGTGTGCGGCGGGGACGCCAAGAACGCGGTAGCGGCGGGCATCAAAGCGGGTTTGTGCGTCAATGCGCAAGGTGGTGAGCGGTTCGCGCATGAGGCAGCGGGCGTAGCGGTAGTAGCCGCGCAGAGACTTGGCAGATAGGCGGGCGTTGCAGAGTTGGACGGGAATACTCCGCTTGGCAGCGAGGCGGATGAGGTTCGGCCAGATTTCGGTTTCCATGAGCATGATGAGGCGCGGGCGGATGTGATCGAGAGCGCGGCGGATGTTGGTGGTGGTGTCGTAGGGAAGGTAGCTGTAAGCGGTGCGCTCGGGGTGCTGAGCGTGGTATTGGGCGATTTGTGCGCGGCCGGTCGGGGTGGTACAGGTAAGCCAGAGGTTGTGGTCGGGGTGAGCGGCGAGCAGGGCGTCCAGCAGTGGGCGAATGGCAAGGAATTCGCCAACGCTGACGGTGTGTATCCACAGGGTATTCGGTAAGGCAGGGGGCAGGTAGCGGGCGAAGCGTTCGTGGATGTGTTCGCGGTAAGCGGGGTTTTGTCGCGATTTGTAATAGAGGCGAAGCAGGGCGAAAGGGGTGAGCAGGTGCAGCAGCAGGTTATAAAGGGTGTTCATGGGTGCAGTAAAATGACCGTTTTGTGGCTGCTTATTATAGAGGCGCGATATGGCGATTTTTGCGATTGGCGATGTGCATGGGCATTTGGATGGGCTGCTGCGGTTGCTGGATAAGGTGCGCTATGGTGATAGTGATGAGTTGTGGTTCGTCGGAGATTTGGTGAATCGCGGTCCAGATTCGGCTGGGGTACTGCGTTTTGTACATGGTCTGCGCCTGAAACGGATGGTGCTGGGGAACCATGATTTTTCTATGCTGGTGCAGGCGCAGCGGTTTCCGGGCGGCCGAATGCAGCAGTCCACGCTAGACGTATTGCACGCCGAGGATGGTGAGGAGTTGATTGATGGTCTGCGCCAGTTTCCGCTGCTGCATGTTGAGCCACGGCTGCAGGTGTTGATGTCGCATGCGGGGTTGTTCCCGCTGTGGTCAATTGAGGATGGGCAGAAGGCTAGTGATGCGGTTTCTGCGCAGTTGCGCGGCGAGGGGTATCGCGAGTTCTTGCGCGAGATTTTCGGCGATAAGCCGGATCGGTGGTCGGCGGATTTGCAAGGGATGGATTATTGGCGTTTTACTGTAAATGCGTTCTGCCGGATGCGTTATCTCAATGCGGACCTCAGTCTGAATCTGCGCGCGAAGGATCAGCCGAAGAAAACTGGGGGCCTGTTGCCATGGTTCAGTGTGCCGCAGCAATGTGGCTGGTTGCAGCTGTTTGGTCATTGGGCGAGTCTGGGTTTGCGCACGGAGGGGCGGGCGATTTGCCTTGATGGTGGTTATGCCTGGGGCGGACAGTTAGTCGCTTATGATGTATTACGCCGCCGCGTGGCAGCGGTTATTAATGCGAAATAATCTGTTTGTAATCGATGTGGTTAGAAAAATTTTACTGAAATAAGGACATTCAGCGCTTGACGTTCTCTTGTCGATGTATATAATGCGCCCCCACTTTCCCGGAGGGGTACCCAAGCGGTCAACGGGAGCAGACTGTAAATCTGCCGGCTCAGCCTTCGTAGGTTCGAATCCTACCCCCTCCACCATTTAACTTGCGGGTGTAGTTCAATGGTAGAACCTCAGCCTTCCAAGCTGATGGTGTGGGTTCGATTCCCATCACCCGCTCCAGTGTCAAAAGTAAGTCCATATAGCTCAGTAGGTAGAGCACTTCCTTGGTAAGGAAGAGGTCACCGGTTCAAATCCGGTTATGGGCTCCATTCTTTATTTTCCGAATTTTTAAACCTTTGGGCGGATTGAGATGTCAAAAGAGAAATTTACCCGAACCAAGCCGCACGTTAACGTGGGCACGATTGGTCACGTTGATCATGGCAAGACTACGCTGACAGCAGCTTTGACCAAAGTTGGTGCAGAGCGCTTTGGTGGTACCTTTAAAGCGTATGATCAAATTGACGGTGCGCCAGAAGAGCGTGCTCGCGGTATTACCATCTCAACTGCGCACGTAGAATACGAATCACCGAACCGCCACTATGCGCACGTAGACTGTCCGGGGCACGCCGACTACGTTAAAAACATGATTACTGGTGCGGCGCAAATGGATGGCGCTATTTTGGTGTGTTCCGCTGCTGATGGTCCTATGCCGCAAACGCGTGAACATATTCTGCTGTCCCGTCAAGTGGGCGTTCCTTACATCGTTGTTTATCTGAACAAGGCAGACATGGTTGATGATGCTGAGTTGCTGGAACTGGTGGAAATGGAAGTGCGTGATTTGCTAAGTGAATATGACTTCCCGGGTGATGATACCCCGATTATTATCGGCTCAGCTCTGAAGGCGCTGGAAGGTGACCAATCCGATATTGGAGTTCCTTCCATTATCAAGCTGGTGGATGCGTTGGATAGCTACATACCTGAGCCGCAACGTGACATCGACAAACCGTTCCTGATGCCGATCGAAGACGTGTTCTCTATTTCTGGTCGTGGTACGGTTGTAACTGGACGTATTGAACGTGGTGTTATCAAAGTTGGCGAAGAAATCGAGATAGTCGGTATTCGCCCAACGGCAAAAACCACCTGTACCGGTGTTGAAATGTTCCGCAAGTTGCTGGACCAAGGTGAAGCAGGTGATAACGTAGGCGTATTGCTGCGTGGCACCAAACGTGAAGAAGTTGAGCGTGGCCAAGTGTTGGCCAAGCCGGGTACAATTACTCCACACACCAAGTTTGAGGCGGAAGTATATATTCTGTCTAAAGATGAAGGTGGACGTCATACCCCATTCTTCAAAGGCTATCGTCCGCAGTTTTACTTCCGCACTACGGATGTAACCGGTGAATGTGTTCTTCCTGAAGGTGTGGAAATGGTCATGCCAGGTGATAACATCAAGATGAACGTACACTTGATTTCACCGATTGCGATGGATGAAGGGTTGCGATTCGCGATTCGTGAAGGTGGCCGTACAGTAGGTGCGGGTGTCGTCTCTAAAATTGTTGAGTAAAGAATATAAAGATCAACGTATCTTGCAAGAACTTAAAGGGTGGTGTGTAATCACCACCTTTTTTAACTATATAGATAGGCGAGTAGCTCAATTGGCAGAGTTGCGGTTTCCAAAACCGTCGGTTGGGGGTTCGAGTCCCTCCTCGCCTGCCATTTTTAAGAGGGAAGGTAATGCAACAAGGTTCAGTAGAACAACAGAAAAAGCCTCTTGATTCTTTTTTTACGGCACTAGCCGTAATTTTATTTTTGGGTGGCTTTTATTGTGCTGGTTCCAATAGTTCCTTTTTTGCCGGGTTATCCGGCTATTCCCGTTTTGGTATTGCAATAGTCTCCCTCCTTGTATCAGCCATGGCCTTATGGCCAACCAGTCATCGTTATTATTTGCTGGCGTTGTTTCGAGGCGCACGAATAGAAATGCGAAAAGTACGGTGGCCAACTAAAGAAGAGGCTACAAAAAGTACTTTAGTGGTTTTGGCCTTGGTTGCCTTATTTGCCATTGTCCTCAGTATCTTTGATTGGATCTTGGTGAAAATAGTTGAGGCTCTGCTCTGATGTCCATGCAATGGTATGTGTTACAAACGTATTCTCAGTTTGAACAGCAAGTTAAGCGTGCTTTAGAAGAGCGCATTGAACGTGAGGAATTGCAAGAATATTTTGGTCGTATTCTGATCCCTTCAGAGGAAGTGGTTGAAATTAAGGATGGGAAAAAACGCAGTTCGCAACGCAAATTTTTTCCTAACTACGTATTGGTAGAAATGGAAATGAATGATGTAACATGGCATGTTGTGCGCAGTATTCCTCGTGTTTCAGGTTTCGTAGGCGGAACAGCAGAGAAGCCTGCGCCTATTTCTCAGCATGAGGCTACTGCTATTCTGCAGCGTATTGAGGAAGGCGTTGAAAAACCTCGTCCAAAAACATTGTTTGAGATTGGTGAAGAGGTCCGCATTGTAGAAGGGCCGTTTGCCGAGTTTACTGGCACAGTTGAAGAAGTTATGTATGAAAAAAGCAGACTGAAAGTTTCTGTGCTTATCTTTGGTCGCCCTACGCCGGTAGAACTTGAGTTCCATCAGGTGGAGAAAGGCCTATAAATTAGGGGAGCCGTGAGGCGTTATACCCATCTGGAGTAGTATATGGCAAAAAAAATTACTAGCTATATCAAGCTGCAAATTGCAGCAGGTAAAGCAAATCCAAGCCCGCCGGTTGGCCCAGCATTAGGTCAGCATGGTGTTAATATTATGGAATTCTGCAAGGCATTTAATGCAGAAACTCAGAGTATGGAGGCTGGGATGCCTGTTCCGGTCGTAATTACGGTTTATAGTGATCGTAGTTTTACTTTTATTACAAAAACTCCACCAGCGGCCTATTTGCTGAAAAAAGCAGCTGGAATCAAATCTGGCAGTGGACGTCCAAATACAGAGAAAGTAGGCAAGATTACTCTTGCTCAACTGGAAGAAATAGTCAAGATTAAACAGCCTGATCTAACCGCTGCTGATTTGCAGGCAGGAATTAATACTATTGCTGGCAGTGCTCGTTCTATGGGCTTAAAGGTAGAGGATTAAATAATGGCTAAATTAAGTAAACGTGCTCAGGCTCTCCGTAGTGCAGTAGAAAATGGAAAAGTCTATTCGGTAATGGATGCTCTGGCCTTGTTGAAATCAGTTCCTGCTGCTAAGTTCGTTGAGTCGGTAGATGTGGCGATAAATTTGGGTATTGATCCACGTAAGTCTGACCAAGTGGTACGTGGCGCCGCGGTATTGCCGAACGGGACGGGCAAGTCCGTACGTGTTGCAGTATTTGCGCAAGGTGCAGCTGCTGAAGCTGCTCAAGCAGCGGGAGCAGATTTGGTTGGCATGGAAGAATTGGCAGATGAAATCAAAAATGGTCGTAGTGACTTTGATGTCGTCATTGCTGAACCAGCGGCTATGCGAGTTGTTGGACAATTGGGGCAGGTGCTTGGTCCGCGTGGTTTGATGCCAAACCCTAAAGTAGGTACTGTTACCCCAGATGTCAAAACTGCAGTGGAAAATGCCAAGGCAGGCCAAGTTCGTTTCCGTGCGGATAAGGGTGGTGTAGTACACGCCATGATAGGAAAGATAAGCTTCAACGAGCAGCAATTGGCTGAAAATTTATACGCTTTAGTTTCTGAGATTAATAAATTGCGTCCTGCAGCAGCTAAGGGAGTTTATTTGAGAAAAGCTTTCTTATCTACTACCATGGGGCCAGGGATTATTATAGATGTTACGTCGCTTAGTGGGGCGGCATAAGATAGATTTTGGGATAGCTGCATGGCAGCTATTGTCAAAGACTGCAGGTGTTTGTTAAAACTTAATTTCCTGCATAGATGGTAGGCTATTTCAGCTATCTGAAGGCTATACCAAGGTCCACCGATTCTATCGGTGGTTTTTAGGGTAACCCGATCCGACTTAAGGAGTATGGAATGGGCTTGAATTTAACCAGCAAAAAAGTTGTTGTTGCTGAGATTAGCGAAATTGCTAGTAAAGCACACGCACTGGTTGCGACAGAATATCATGGTTTGACCGTTGAACACATGACGCAACTACATGCCCGTGCGCGCACTACAGGTGTTTATTTGCGGGTGGTTAAAAATACCCTGGCTAGAAGGGCTCTGGCTGAAACTGATTTTGCTTGTACGCAAGAACATTTGGTTGGCCCGCTGGTTTTGGCATTCTCAATGGAGGATCCCGGTGCTGCGGCACGTCTGTGGCGCGACTTCTTTAAGGAAAATGATAAACTTGATAAGAAAATGGTCAAATTTGTCAGTCTCTCCAACGAGTTGTTGCCGGGAAGTGAACTGGAACGGTTGGCAAAATTACCAACCAAAGAAGAAGCGTTGGCGCTACTTATGGCATGTATGCGTGCGCCGCTTGATAAATTTGCGCGTACTCTCAACGAGATTCCGGGTAAATTGGTTCGCACCATCGAAGCTATTCGCCAAAGTAAAGCCGCCTAAGTGCTTTGGGTATTGTTTAACTTTTATCTGATTTAATAATTTTTGGAGTTGTCATATGGCTATCGCTAAAGAAGATATCCTTAATGCTATTGCTGAAATGTCCGTGATGGATATCGTTGATTTGATTTCTGCAATGGAAGAAAAATTCGGTGTTACAGCAGCTGCAGCTGTTGCTGCTGCCCCTGTTGCTGCTGGCCCCGTTGCTGCTGCAGAAGAACAAACCGAATTTGATGTGGTTCTTACTGATGCCGGTGCTAATAAAGTTGCCGTCATTAAGGTTGTCCGTACTGTTACTGGTCTTGGTCTCAAAGAAGCCAAAGAAGCAGTTGACGGGGCGCCTTCCACTCTGAAAGAGGGTGTTGCTAAAGAAGAAGCTGAAAAAATTAAAGCTGAACTTGAAGCTGCTGGTGCTAAAGCCGAGCTCAAGTAAGCGCTTTTGTATTTTTTGAAAAGTACTGGTGTTTTTGCATCAGTACTTTTTGTTGTCTTCGAAAGTTGATACAACTGGAAATGCTATTTAGTTTGGCGTTTATTATTGCATGAGCTTTCCAAATTTTTCTGCGCTTTGCGCATCTTCTAGCCGCCCGAGGTTAATGCCGCTATGACTTATACGTTCACCGAGAAAAAACGCATCCGCAAAAATTTCAGCAAACATCCCACTGTATTGGATACACCTTATTTGTTGGCAATGCAATTGGATTCGTATCATGATTTTTTGCAAAAAAATATACCAGCGAACAAGCGTGAGGATGTAGGTCTACATGAAGCGTTTTCTTCTATTTTCCCTATCGTCAGCCATAATGGACTTATTGAGTTGCAATACGTAGGTTATGACTTGGGTAAACCCGAATTCGATGTGCGAGAATGTCAACTGCGAGGCGTTACTTATTCCTCGCCTTTGCGTGTACGTATGCGGGTAGCTATCTATGATAAACCCGATCCGGATAAGCGAAAATTAAGACAAGTTATTGAATCTGAACCTGTTTTTATGGGCGAAATGCCCTTAATGACCGACAATGGTACTTTTGTAATAAATGGAACTGAGCGGGTAATAGTCTCGCAATTACATCGATCTCCTGGGGTCTTTTTTGACCATGACAAAGGTGTAGGGCATAGTTCCGGAAAATTGCTCTTTTCTGCACGGGTCATTCCTTATCGTGGTTCCTGGCTAGATTTTGAGTTTGATGCTAAGGATTTGCTTTATTGTCGTATTGACCGTCGTCGTAAGCTGCCAGTTACAGTCCTGTTGCACGCGCTTGGATATAGCAATGCTGATATTTTGAGTGAATTTTTTGAAACGCAAAGTTTCAAAATTACCAGAGGCAAATTGGAAATGAAATTCCAACCATCGCAATTTAAAGGCGAGGCAGTTGCTTTTGATATTATGGCGGATGGTGAAGTATTGGTTGAAGCGGGTAAACGTATTACTTCGCGTCATGTTCGTCAGCTAGAAGATAAAAATGTCACTAGCCAAGTTGTACCAATGGATTTTGTTGTTGGTAAAATTCTTGCTAAGGATTTGTTTGATAAACAAAGTGGAGAATTGATTTTACAAGCCAATACAATTTTGACTGAAGAGCATTTGGTGAAATTTGTTGAATTGGGGGTAAGATCTTTTGAAACCTTATATGTCAATGAGCTAGATCGTGGCGCGTATATTGCTGATACGCTACGAATAGATGAAAGCACTGATCAAGATAATGCACGTGCCGAAATCTACCGTATGATGCGCCCGGGTGAGCCGCCGACAAAAGATGCTGCAGACACTCTGTTTGATAACTTATTCTTCAACGAAGAACGCTATGACTTGTCGCGTGTTGGCCGAATGAAATTTAATCGTCGCCTTGGTATCGCAGAAGATACAGGTAGTGGTGTATTATCACGAGAAGATGTTATTCGTGTATTGAAAACCCTAATAGCTATTAAGGACGGCGATGGAACGGTTGATGACATTGATCACCTGGGTAATCGTCGTATCCGCTGTGTTGGTGAAATGGCGGCAAATGCTTTCCGTATAGGTTTGGTACGTTTGGAACGTTCTATTAAAGAGCGTCTCAGTCAAGTGGAATCTGAGCAACTGACTCCTAAAGATCTTATCAACCAAAAACCTGTCTCTGCAGCGATTAAAGAATTTTTTGGTTCGTCTCAGTTGTCGCAGTTTATGGATCAAAATAATCCGTTATCCGAAGTTACTCATAAGAGACGTATTTCTGCCCTTGGTCCGGGAGGGCTAACCCGTGAACGAGCGGGGTTTGAGGTGCGAGACGTGCATCCTACGCACTATGGACGTCTCTGTCCGATTGAGACGCCGGAAGGTCCGAACATTGGACTGATCAATTCGCTTGCAGTTTATGCAAAGACTAATGAATACGGCTTTCTCGAAACGCCCTACCGCAAAGTTGTCGATGGGAAAGTGACGATGGAGACCGAATATCTGTCGGCGATTGAAGAGTCAAAGTATGTGATTGCGCAGGCGAATGCGGCACTGAATGAAGACTGTTCTTTCCGCGATGAACTGGTTTCCGCTCGTTATCAAAATGAGTTCATGCTGTCCCGTGCCGAGCGCATTGACTACATGGATGTTTCGCCGAAGCAAATCGTTTCTGTGGCGGCTTCACTCATTCCTTTTCTTGAGCATGATGATGCGAACCGTGCCTTGATGGGGTCGAATATGCAGCGTCAGGCAGTGCCGACATTGCGTGCTGATAAACCGCTAGTTGGTACCGGTATGGAGCGGGTTGTGGCTAGTGATTCTGGGGTATTGGTACGAGCGGAGCGTGGCGGTGTTATTGATTCTGTCGATTCCTCGCGGATCGTGGTCAAGGTCAATGACGATGAGGTGCAGCCAGGAGGTTTGGGCGTTGATATTTACAACCTGACCAAATATACACGTTCCAATCAGAACACCTGTATTAACCAAAAGCCGCAAGTTAAGCCAGGTGATGTAATCGCACGGGGAGATGTGTTGGCCGATGGGCCGTCTACCGATATGGGGGAGTTGGCGTTGGGACAAAATATGCTGATCGCCTTCATGCCTTGGAACGGTTACAACTTTGAAGACTCCATCCTGATTTCCGAGCGGGTAGTACAAGAAGATCGTTTTACTACTATCCACATAGAAGAACTGACTTGTGTGGCACGTGATACCAAACTTGGCTCGGAAGAAATCAGTAGCGATATTCCAAACGTAAAAGAAAGTGCGCTGGCCAAATTAGATAGTACCGGTATTGTACATATCGGGGCAGAAGTCAGAGCTGGTGATATCCTTGTTGGTAAAGTGACGCCCAAGGGCGAGCGTTCGCAGTCGCCAGAGGAAAAGCTATTGCGCGCGATTTTTGGCGAGAAAGCATCCGATGTGAAAGATAGCTCACTACGCGTCCCCGCCGGTATGGATGGCACAGTCGTAGATGTGCGCGTGTATACTCGCGATGGGGTTGAGAAAGATACGCGTGCCAAAGAAATCGAGGCAATGGAAATCGCCAGTATTGCCAAAAATATAAAAGACCAGCTGCGAGTTTTCGAAAATGACATCTATGAACGAGTCACCCGCTTGTTGCTCGGACAAGCAGTGAAAAAAGCGCCCAAACGTAAAGCGGGCGATCTCGTGGATCAGGCATTATTGGATGAATTGAAGCCGGAACAATGGTTTGACCTACGTCTGCAAGATGGTGACATCAGCGAACAGCTTGATGGAATGCATCAGTTGCTGCTCGATAAACGTCGTGAACTCCAGGATTACTATGAAGAGAAGAAGGCCAAATTCTCGCAAGGTGACGACCTCGCCCCTGGCGTATTGAAAATGGTCAAAGTATATCTTGCTGTCAAACGGCGCCTACAACCAGGTGATAAAATGGCGGGACGCCACGGTAATAAAGGCGTGGTCTCACGTATTGTGCCTGTGGAAGATATGCCTTACATGGACGATGGCACGCCGGTTGATATTTGTCTTAACCCGCTTGGTGTACCATCACGAATGAATATTGGCCAGGTATTGGAAACCCACTTGGGCTGGGCCGCTCGCGGTATTGGCTTACGTATTGGTGAAATGCTGGATCAGAAAGGCAAATCTACCAAGCCTTTGCGCGCCTATCTGAATGAAGTCTATAACCATGACGGTCAACGCGAATCACTGGATTCGTTGAGTGATGCAGATTTTATTGCGCTTTGTCAAAATCTGCGTGCAGGCGTACCGATGGCGACGCCAGTCTTTGATGGAGCGAAAGAGACGGAAGTGCAGAAGATGCTTGAATTGGCAGGTCTGCCAAAAACCGGACAAACTCGTCTCTATGATGGTCGCACTGGTGAGCCTTTTGACCGTGAAGTTACCGTTGGTTACATGTACATGCTCAAATTAAATCACTTGGTCGATGATAAGATGCATGCGCGCTCAACTGGCCCGTATTCACTGGTCACGCAACAACCGCTCGGTGGACGAGCTCAGTTTGGTGGACAGCGCTTTGGAGAAATGGAAGTGTGGGCACTAGAGGCCTATGGTGCTGCTTATACCTTGCAGGAAATGCTGACGGTGAAATCGGATGATGTCGAAGGGCGCACCAAAATGTACAAAAATATCGTGGATGGCAATCTACAAATTGATCCGGGTATGCCGGAATCATTCAATGTACTCACTAAGGAAATTAAAGCTCTTGCTATCAATATTGATTTGGAACAGGAATAAACAACGCAGGCAGGTTTTATCATGAAAGAACTCATTAATATGTTTAAACCACAGGACGGTGTGGATGATTTTGATCGTATCCGCATCGGCCTAGCCTCGCCCGACATGATTCGTTCGTGGTCGTTTGGTGAAGTCAAAAAACCCGAAACGATCAACTATAGAACCTTCAAGCCGGAACGTGACGGCTTGTTCTGCGCCAAGATTTTTGGGCCGATTAAGGACTATGAATGCCTGTGTGGTAAATATAAGCGACTTAAACACCGTGGTGTGGTCTGTGAGAAGTGCGGGGTAGAAGTTACCAAAGCCAGTGTACGTCGTGAACGCATGGGGCATATTGAACTGGCTACGCCGGTAGCCCACATTTGGTTTTTGAAATCTCTGCCATCCCGCATTGGTCTATTGCTGGATCTAACTCTGCGTGAAATTGAGCGGGTGCTATATTTCGAATCTTTTATCGTACTTGATCCGGGTATGACCCCTCTGGAAAAGAACCAGTTACTTAATGAAGAAGCCTATCTGCAAGCAGTAGAAGAATACGGTCACGAATTCAAGGCTATGATGGGGGCGGAAGCTATTCAGGAGATTCTGCGTACTACCGATTGGCGTGAGGTATTGCAAAATCTGAAAGAGGAGTTGGAACAAACCTCTTCGGAAACTAAGAAAAAACGGCTGGTCAAACGGATTAACCTGATTGATGCCTTTGTGCCTGATCCTGATGACCCAAATAAAGTCGCGAGCAAACCGGAATGGCTGATTCTCAACGTATTGCCGGTATTACCACCAGATTTGCGTCCGCTGGTGCCGTTGGATTCTGGTCGCTTTGCCACATCCGATTTGAATGATCTTTATCGTCGAGTCATTAATCGCAACAACCGCTTGAAACGTCTGTTGGAGTTGTTTGCGCCTGATATTATCGTACGCAACGAAAAACGGATGTTGCAGGAGGCGGTAGATTCCTTGTTGGATAACGGTCGGCGGGGACGTACTGTTACCGGTTCCAATAAACGGCCACTGAAATCGCTGGCGGACATGATCAAGGGTAAGCAGGGACGCTTCCGTCAGAACCTTCTGGGTAAGCGGGTAGATTATTCCGGTCGCTCGGTGATTGTTGTTGGCCCGACCTTGCGTCTGCATCAATGTGGTTTACCCAAACGAATGGCTTTGGAGTTATTCAAGCCATTTATCTTTCAGCAATTGATCGAAAAAGAGCAGGCACCGACCATTAAGGCAGCAAAATTGATGGTGGAACGTGATGAGCCGGAAGTTTGGGATGCGCTGGAATACGTCATCCGTGAACATCCAGTTATGCTCAACCGTGCTCCGACACTGCACCGTCTGGGAATCCAGGCTTTTGAACCCATTTTGATTGAAGGTAAGGCTATCCAATTACACCCATTGGTCTGTGCTGCATTCAATGCTGACTTTGACGGTGACCAAATGGCCGTGCATGTTCCTCTTTCGCTTGAGGCCCAACTGGAAGCACGCGCCCTGATGATGAGCTCAAATAATATCCTATCCCCCTCGAATGGCGAGCCGATCATTGTGCCGTCTCAAGACGTGGTCTTGGGGCTGTATTACATGACTCGTGAGCGTATCAATGCAAAAGGTGAGGGGATGCGTTTTGCGGACATCAAAGAAGTTGAGCGTGCCTATCAAGCGGGTGAAGTGCATCTACAAGCGAAAATAGAAGTACGTCTTGACTTATATGAAGGTGACAAAAAACACTTCCGCCGTATTCAAACAACTGTTGGTCGTGCGTTGCTCTCACAAATTTTGCCGGAAGGGCTGTCTTTTGATTTGATTAACAAGTCAATGAATAAGAAAGCCATTTCTGCACTGATTAACCAGTGTTATCGTCAGTTGGGGCAAAAAGAAACCGTTATTCTCGCCGATCAGTTGATGTACACAGGATATCGTTATGCGACCTATTCAGGCGCCTCTATCGGTATTGTTGATATGGTTGTTCCGGAATCAAAAACGGAAATTCTGCACACTTCAGAAACAGAGGTGAAGGAAATCGAAGAGCAATATGCTTCCGGTTTGCTTACCCAAGGCGAGAAATATAATAAAGTCATTGATATTTGGTCGCGTGCTAACGAGAAGCTGGCCAAAGCAATGATGGATAACTTGCGGCAAGAAGATGTTGTCAACCGTGAAGGCGAGACAGTCAAGCAGGAATCCTTCAACTCCGTCTATATGATGGCTGATTCAGGCGCTCGGGGTTCCGCAGCGCAAATTCGTCAGTTAGCGGGGATGCGAGGGCTGATGGCAAAACCGGATGGTTCCATCATTGAGACGCCGATTACCGCCAACTTTCGTGAAGGTCTAAATGTTCTGCAATATTTCATCTCTACTCACGGTGCGCGTAAAGGTCTAGCGGATACGGCATTGAAAACGGCGAATTCCGGCTACCTGACCCGTCGTCTCGTTGACGTCTCACAAGATGTGGTAGTTAATGAAGAAGATTGCGGAACGACTCGCGGTTTCGAAATCCAGGCTGTAGTTGAGGGTGGCGATGTAGTTGAGCGCCTGAGTGATCGTGTTCTTGGTCGAGTTCTAGCTGAACCGGTTGCTGATCAAAACGGTAAAATTGTGCTGGATGCAGGAACCCTACTTGAAGAAAAAGAAATTACTATTTTGGAAAAAGCCGGTGTGGATCGGGTTGTGGTGCGTTCTGTCATCACCTGTGAATCACGTTATGGTGTTTGTGCGCAATGTTACGGACGCGATTTGGCGCGCGGCCATCGAGTCAATGTTGGTGAAGCAGTAGGTGTTATTGCTGCTCAATCCATTGGTGAGCCGGGAACTCAGCTGACCATGCGTACCTTTCATATTGGTGGTGCAGCGTCCAGTGCGGCAGCAGTTGGTTCTGTCGAAGCTAAAACCAATGGTACGGTACGACTTGCCAATATCAAAACAGTAACCAATAAGGACGGGAAGCTGGTGGCGGTATCGCGATCCAGTGAACTGTCGGTCATAGACCTGAACGGGCATGAACGTGAGCGTTACAAATTGCCATACGGCGCGATGCTCAACGTTGAAAATGGTAATGAAGTGAAGCAAGGTCAACTGCTTGCCAGCTGGGATCCTCATACCCATCCGATTATCGCGGAAGTCAGCGGACGCATCGCTTTCCATGATTTTGAAGATGGTGTCACCGTGCAGGAATCCTCTGATGCCGATACCGGCCTGACAGTGCGTACCATCATGGATAATGCGCTGCGCTCGACTTCAGCTAAAGATAAGCGACCGCTGATTCAACTGTTGGATGACAACGGACGGCCAGTAAAGCAAGCAGGTTCTGATATCCCGGTTAACTACTTTTTACCGGGCGGCGCAATTGTACATTTGGATGATGGTGCTAAAGTTGAAGTGGGTGACGTGTTAGCACGGATGCCGCAAGCATCCGGTAAAACAGCAGATATTACCGGCGGTCTGCCACGTGTCGCTGATCTGTTTGAAGCACGTAAACCAAAAGAACCAGCTATTCTTGCGGAGAAGACCGGTACAGTATCTTTTGGTAAAGAGACGAAAGGTAAACAGCGTCTGATTATCAATACAGAAGAAAGCGGCGAGATGATCGAAATCCTGATTCCTAAATGGCGTCGCTTGAACGTTTTTGAAGGTGAACAAGTCAAACAAGGGGATGTACTTGCCGATGGCGAGTTGACACCGCATGACATTCTGCGCTTGCGTGGTGTGGCTGAATTGGCTGCCCATATTGTGCGTGAAATTCAGAACGTTTATCGCCTGCAAGGGGTGAAAATTAACGACAAGCACATTGAAGTTATCGTACGGCAGATGTTGCGCAAAGTCGTCGTGCTTGATGCAGGTGAGTCGCGGTTGATCGTTGGTGAACAAGTTGATTTACAGCGCGTGTTGAGTGAGAACGATCGATTGCAAGCGCAAGGCAAATTGCCTGTGCGATACGAGCCGGTGCTAATGGGGATCACTAAAGCATCGCTTGCGACGGAATCCTTCGTCTCAGCCGCATCATTCCAGGAAACCACCCGCGTGCTGACTGAGGCTGCGGTACTGGGCAGTTTTGACGAACTGCGTGGTTTAAAAGAAAACGTTATTGTCGGACGCTTGATTCCGGCGGGGACCGGCTTGGCTTATCATCAGCAACGCCGCATCAATCGCGCGGAAGAACAGGCATTATTTGATATGGTTAAAGACAATAACGAAGAGAAACGGTCGGAAAAAATTGTGGTGACTGAAGCAGAAATGCCAGTCGACGGTAGTGAAAGCGCCGAGTAAGCCACCACATAGGCCTACATTGCAGTTAAAAGTGAAAAAAACCGCAATGCTTGACAAAGCCGATAGTAAGAGCATACCATGCGCCACCTTTGGCCTAGAGGCGCTAATTTATTGACTTTATAAAAGTTTGGAGAACTTTATTCATGGCAACAGTTAACCAGCTCGTACGTAGTCCGCGTACGCGTCAGAAAGAGAAAAATAATGTTCCTGCCTTGCAGGGCTGTCCGCAAAAACGCGGAGTATGCACTCGTGTGTATACGACAACGCCGAAGAAACCAAATTCTGCTATGCGCAAAGTCGCGCGTACGCGTTTGACTAATAAATACGAAGTAACTGCTTATATTGGTGGTGAAGGGCACAACCTACAAGAGCACTCTTTGGTGCTGATTCGTGGTGGACGGGTAAAAGATCTACCAGGTGTGCGTTATCACATTGTGCGCGGTGCCTTGGATACTGCGGGCGTTAAAGACCGCAAGCAAGGTCGTTCAAAGTATGGCGCAAAGCGCCCTAAATCTTAATTTAGTAAGGAAATACCAATGTCAAGAAGAGTACGTGCACCGGTCCGTAAAATTTTGCCCGACCCCAAGTTTGGAAACGTTGTTGTGGCAAAATTTATCAATATTCTCATGGTTAGCGGCAAAAAATCCGTTGCGGAAAAAGTGGTTTATGAAGCGCTGGCGGCAGCTGCAGAAAAGAAACAATTGCAGCCAGTGGAAGTGTTGGAAGAGGCTTTGGAAAAAGTTCGCCCTGCTGTAGAAGTGAAGTCACGACGTGTTGGTGGTGCCACCTATCAAGTGCCAGTGGAAGTCCGTCCAGTACGGCAGAATGCATTGGCTATGCGTTGGCTTATTGATGCTGCGCGTAATCGGAATGAAAAATCCATGTCGCAGCGCTTGGCAGCGGAATTTTTGGATGCACTGGAAGAGCGTGGTGCCGCTGTGAAAAAACGTGATGATATGCACCGTATGGCAGAAGCAAATAAAGCATTTGCTCACTTCCGCTGGTAAGCGTGAAAATCCTCGAAAGGAGTTAATACAAATATTATGGCACGCAAAACACAAATTAATAGATATCGCAACCTTGGCATCATGGCTCATATTGATGCAGGGAAGACCACAACTACAGAACGTATTCTTTACTATACCGGTATGTCGCATAAGTTGGGCGAGGTGCATGAGGGCGCTGCAACTATGGACTGGATGGAGCAGGAGCAAGAGCGAGGTATTACTATTACTTCCGCTGCAACGACTTGCTTTTGGAAAGGTATGGCCAAGCAGTTTGATGAGCATCGTATCAATATTATTGATACTCCGGGACACGTTGATTTTACGATTGAAGTAGAGCGTTCCCTGCGGGTTCTGGATGGTGCCTGTTTGGTATTATGTGCCGTTGGTGGTGTTCAGCCTCAAACTGAGACCGTATGGCGTCAAGCAAATAAATATAAGGTGCCACGTATCGCTTATGTCAATAAGATGGATCGTACAGGGGCAGATTTTCTTCGTGTTGTAAAACAGATGAAAGAACGTCTGAATACGACGCCTATCCCTTTGCAATTGCCTGTAGGGGCAGAGGAGAATTTTAAAGGCGTTGTTGATCTCATTAAGATGAAAGAAATTATCTGGAATGAAGGTGACAAAGGCATGAGCTTTGTATATGCAGAAATTCCAGCTGATTTGCAGGCCGCTTGTGAAGAGCAGCGTGAAATATTAGTGGAGGCTGCAGCAGAAGCTAATGAAGAGTTGATGGAAAAATATCTTAGCGGCGAAGAGTTGAACGAAGAAGAAATTATTGCTGGTTTGCGTCATCGTACGATTAATAATGAAATAGTTCCGGTTGTTTGTGGCTCATCGTTCAAGAACAAGGGTGTGCAGGCAATGCTGGATAAAGTGATTGAACTATTGCCTAGTCCGATAGACATTGATGCTATTCAAGGCATTAATCCTACTACTGATACAGTAGATAGTAGAGCAGCTGATGACGATGCACCGTTCGCCGCATTAGCATTCAAAATTGCCACAGATCCCTTTGTTGGTACGCTGACATTTGTCCGGTGTTATTCAGGTATTTTGGAAGCTGGTACAACTGTATTGAACCCAGTTAAAGATAAGCGCGAACGCATTGGACGTATTGTGCAGATGCACGCCAATTCGCGTGAAGAAATTAAGGAGGTCTATGCGGGTGATATAGCAGCTTGTGTTGGTTTGAAAGAGGTTGTTACCGGCGAAACACTTTGTGACGTTAATCATCCTATTATTTTGGAGCGCATGGAATTTCCTGAGCCGGTTATTGCTGTTGCAGTAGAACCAAAAACAAAGTCTGACCAAGAAAAGATGGGGATGGCATTGGCTAAACTAGCCCAAGAAGACCCCTCTTTCCGTGTACATACCGATGAAGAAACAGGTCAAACTATTATTTCTGGTATGGGTGAGCTACATTTGGAAATTATTGTGGACCGAATGAAGCGAGAATTCAAAGTAGAGGCTAATGTTGGTGCCCCGCAAGTGGCTTACCGTGAGGCTCTGCGTGAAACAGTTGAGCAAGAAGGTAAATTTGTTCGCCAGTCTGGTGGTCGTGGTCAATATGGGCATGTTTGGTTGAGAATAGAGCCACAAGAACCTGGTTTTGGTTATGAATTTGTTAATGCCATTGTTGGTGGTGTTGTGCCTAAAGAGTATATTCCCGCAGTCGATAAAGGTATACAAGAACAGATGCAAAATGGTGTTTTAGCAGGTTACCCCGTGGTGGATGTGAAGGTTACCTTGTTTGATGGCTCTTACCATGAGGTGGATTCATCAGAAATGGCATTCAAACTGGCGGGTTCGGAAGGTTTCAAATTGGGAGCTCGTAAAGCGAAGCCAGCGCTGCTGGAGCCAATGATGAAGGTGGAGGTGTCAACACCTGAAGAATATATGGGTGATGTTATTGGGGATCTCAATAGTCGTCGTGGCCTTATTCAAGGTATGGATGACGAAGCGACAGGTAAGATTGTCCGTGCACAAGTTCCTTTGGCAAGAATGTTTGGTTATGCTACTTCGTTACGCTCGTTGACACAAGGCCGCGCGAGTTATTCTATGGAGTTTGATTGCTACAGCGAAGCACCCAGTAACGTTGTTGATGAAGTTATAAAAAGTAGATCTTAGTTTTATTGGAGTGAAATATGTCAAAAGAGAAATTTACCCGAACCAAGCCGCACGTTAACGTGGGCACGATTGGTCACGTTGATCATGGCAAGACTACGCTGACAGCAGCTTTGACCAAAGTTGGTGCAGAGCGCTTTGGTGGTACCTTTAAAGCGTATGATCAAATTGACGGTGCGCCAGAAGAGCGTGCTCGCGGTATTACCATCTCAACTGCGCACGTAGAATACGAATCACCGAACCGCCACTATGCGCACGTAGACTGTCCGGGGCACGCCGACTACGTTAAAAACATGATTACTGGTGCGGCGCAAATGGATGGCGCTATTTTGGTGTGTTCCGCTGCTGATGGTCCTATGCCGCAAACGCGTGAACATATTCTGCTGTCCCGTCAAGTGGGCGTTCCTTACATCGTTGTTTATCTGAACAAGGCAGACATGGTTGATGATGCTGAGTTGCTGGAACTGGTGGAAATGGAAGTGCGTGATTTGCTAAGTGAATATGACTTCCCGGGTGATGATACCCCGATTATTATCGGCTCAGCTCTGAAGGCGCTGGAAGGTGACCAATCCGATATTGGAGTTCCTTCCATTATCAAGCTGGTGGATGCGTTGGATAGCTACATACCTGAGCCGCAACGTGACATCGACAAACCGTTCCTGATGCCGATCGAAGACGTGTTCTCTATTTCTGGTCGTGGTACGGTTGTAACTGGACGTATTGAACGTGGTGTTATCAAAGTTGGCGAAGAAATCGAGATAGTCGGTATTCGCCCAACGGCAAAAACCACCTGTACCGGTGTTGAAATGTTCCGCAAGTTGCTGGACCAAGGTGAAGCAGGTGATAACGTAGGCGTATTGCTGCGTGGCACCAAACGTGAAGAAGTTGAGCGTGGCCAAGTGTTGGCCAAGCCGGGTACAATTACTCCACACACCAAGTTTGAGGCGGAAGTATATATTCTGTCTAAAGATGAAGGTGGACGTCATACCCCATTCTTCAAAGGCTATCGTCCGCAGTTTTACTTCCGCACTACGGATGTAACCGGTGAATGTGTTCTTCCTGAAGGTGTGGAAATGGTCATGCCAGGTGATAACATCAAGATGAACGTACACTTGATTTCACCGATTGCGATGGATGAAGGGTTGCGATTCGCGATTCGTGAAGGTGGCCGTACAGTAGGTGCGGGTGTCGTCTCTAAAATTGTTGAGTAAAGAACATGGCAAATACTCAAAAAATTCGTATCCGCTTAAAATCTTACGATCATCGTCTTATTGATGCGTCTGCAAAGCAAATTGTGGAGACAGCTAAGCGTGCAGGTGCTCAAGTGCGTGGACCAGTACCCCTACCTATCAAGAAGGAAATTTATACTATACTAATTTCTCCACATGTGAATAAGGATGCGCGTGATCAGTACGAAATGCGTACCCATAAACGCGTTATGGACATAATCGATCCAACAGATAAAACGGTAGATGCGTTGATGAAGCTTGATTTAGCAGCAGGTGTTGACGTGAAAATAGAATTACAGTAAAATTTCGCGCCTTTCTAAACTAAGGCGAAGAGGGTTTCCCGCCCTCCTCTCGCCTTTTTTATTTAACAAATGAGGAAATTTTATGAAAATGGGTTTGGTGGGTCAAAAGTTAGGAATGACCCGCATCTTTCATGATGATGGGACCGCTGTTGCAGTCACGGTTATCGAAGTGAAGCCAAATGTGATTTCGCAGATAAAGTTGCAAGCTACTGATGGCTATGATGCTGTGCAAGTGTCTATAGGTGAAAAGAAAAAGAGTCGCTTGACAAAAGGTGTCGCAGGACACTTCGTAAAAGCGAATATTAGCTCAGGCTTTTTAACAAAAGAGTTTCGTCTCGCGGAGGGTGAGGTTTCTCGCTATTCTGTTGGTGATGCGTTTGGTGTCGCGCTTTTTTCAGAGGGGCAAAAAGTTGATGTCAGGGGAAGAAGTGTTGGTAAAGGATTTGCAGGGACAATTAAGCGGCATCATTTTAGTGGGCAAAGAAAAACTCACGGTAATTCATTGTCTCATCGCGTGCCAGGTTCTATAGGGCAAAATCAAACTCCAGGTAGGGTCTTTAAGGGCAAGAAAATGTCAGGACATCTTGGTAATGTGATGCGTAGTGTCCAGAATCTTGAGATCATCCGAATTGATGGTGAACATAATCTACTTTTGATCAAAGGTGCTGTTCCTGGAGCCAAAGGTGGGTATATTGTTATTCGTCCATCAGTCAAATCGTAAAGGGTAACAACCGTGAATATTAATTTTAAAGATGATTCAGGGAACGTATCAGTAAGTGATAATGTTTTTGATGTTGCATTTAATGAGCCTTTAGTGCACCAGGTTGTCATCAGTTATTTGGCAAGTGGACGTATGGGTACTAAGGCTCAGAAAACACGTTCAGAGGTTTCTGGTGGCGGTAGAAAGCCGTGGAAACAAAAAGGATCTGGGCGTGCGCGTGCGGGAACCATTCGTTCCCCTCTTTGGAGGGGAGGTGGGGTGGCTTTTGCTGCAAAACCGCGTGCCTTTACAAAGAAGGTGAATAGAAAAATGTATCGTAGTGCTTTGTGCGGCATTTTTTCTGAGCTTCTCCGGCAGAAACGCCTGCATGTTGTAGAGGATTTCAAAATTACTTCGCTTAAAACTAAAGATTTTATTAGCAATATGGATATGCTTGGATTGAAGAATAGTTTTTTGATAATTACAGACTCTTTAAACGAGCATTTGTTCCTTGCTTCACGCAATATTCCTGGTATTGGGGTTATTGATGTTGAGGGATTGACGCCAGTCTCGTTGCTTCAGTATGAAGAAATTATTGTGGACAAGATGGCGATTGAAAAAATAAATGGATGGTTGTCATGAAACAAGAAAGAATTTTACAAATTATTCGTGGCCCCGTTGTAACCGAAAAGTCTTCTTCGGCCATAGCAGGCAAACAGATTGTTTTTAGAGTAGCTTGCGACGCAAATAAAGAAGATATAAAAATAGCGGTAGAGCAGCTGTTGGATGTAAAGGTTGTCGCTGTTAATACGGTTAATATAAAAGGTAAGTCAAAGCGTTTTGGTCAGCATCAGGGTTATCGTAAATCCTTTAAAAAAGCATATATAAGTTTGGGCAGAGATGTTGATATGGAAGCATTATTGTCTGAGCAACAGGCCTAGGAGCTATATAATGTCGATTATTAGAAAAAAGCCAACTTCTCCCGGTGTGCGTTTTGTGGTGGAGGTGAGTCGTCCAATACTTCATAAGGGTCAACCTTATGCAGCATTAATTGAAAAGAAGAATTCTACAGGTGGTCGTAATAATACTGGTCGGATTACTACACGTCACCAAGGTGGAGGGCACGCGCAAAAGTATCGTCGTATTGATTTTGAACGACGCAAGGACGGTGTTAATGGCATCGTTGAGCGCTTAGAGTATGATCCTAATCGTTCGGCGCATATCGCACTGGTCTGCTATGCGGATGGCGAGCGACGCTATATCATTGCCTCACGAGGGCTGAAAAATAATGATGTTATTAGGAGCGGAGACGATGCTCCTATTAAATTAGGTAATTGTTTGCCTATCCGTAATATTCCTATAGGTTCTACCGTTCACTGTGTAGAATTAAAGCCTGGCAAAGGTGCTCAATTGGCTCGCAGCGCTGGCTGTTCGGTTCAAATTGTTGCTCGTGATGGTAAATATGCGACCATTAGATTAAGATCAGGTGAACGTCGCAAAATATTGAGTGATTGCCGCGCGGTCATCGGTGAGGTGGGTAATCAAGAACATAGTTTGCGTGCATTGGGAAAAGCGGGTGCAAAACGCTGGCGTGGCATTCGTCCAACAGTGCGTGGTGTCGTAATGAACCCAGTTGATCATCCACATGGTGGTGGTGAGGGCCGAACATCTGGTGGTCGGCATCCAGTATCTCCATGGGGTATTCCTACTAAAGGATATAAGACTCGGAAAAATAAGCGTACCGATAAAATGATTGTTCAGCGCCGAAATAATAAGAGAGGTTAATATGCCACGTTCCTTAAAGAAAGGCTTTTTTATTGATTTACATTTAGTGAAGAAAATTAAATTGGCGATGGAAAGCAACAGTAAAAAACCCATAAAGACTTGGTCACGTCGTTCTATGGTTGTGCCAGATATGATAGGATTAACAATCGCTGTGTATAATGGTAAGCAACATATTCCAGTTTTAATAAGTGAAGATATGGTTGGGCATAAGTTGGGTGAGTTTGCGCCTACTCGAAATTATCGTGGACATGCTGCAGATAAAAAAGGCCGCTAAATAATAGGAGCAATATTATGCAATCAACTGCTAAATTAAGAGCTGTAAGAGTATCTGCTCAAAAGACTAGACTAGTTGCAGATCAAATTCGAGGAAAGCATGTAGAAGACGCTATAAAAATTTTGACCTTTAGTAATAAAAAAGCGGCGAGTATTATTTTAAAGCTTTTAAATGCTGCAATTGCTAATGCAGAGAATAATGAAGGGGCCGATATTGATGAGCTGTATGTTGCTGAGATTCAGATTGGTGAAGGGATCACCATGAAGCGTTTTGCTGCTCGCGCAAAAGGACGTGGAAATCGTATATTTAAACGTACTAGTAATATTTTTATTCGCGTTCAGGAACGCTAAATTGGAGCTTGAGTTATGGGTCAAAAAGTACACCCTATTGGTTTTCGGCTAGGAGTATCGAGAGATTGGGCTTCTAAATGGTATGCAGAGGGCAAAGATTACGCTGATTTTATAGAGAAAGATTTTGTAATCAGGGATTTTATTCGTAAAAAACTAGCACATGCTTCTGTCAGTCAAATTCAAATTGAGCGCCCACGTAATGGAGCGCAAATTACTATTTTTACAGCACGTCCTGGTATTGTAATTGGCCGTAAAGGCGAAGATATTGAGGTGTTGAAACAAGAAATTAGCCTAATTATGGGTGTACCTACTTCGGTGAATATAGAGGAGATTAGGCGGCCAGAATTGGATGCATTTCTTGTTGCTGACGGAATAGCAAAGCAACTAGAGCGTCGAGTTATGTTTCGTAGAGCAATGAAGCGTTCAGTTGCCTCTACAATGCGCCTAGGTGCAGCAGGTATAAAAATAAGCATATCGGGAAGACTGAACGGTGCCGAAATAGCCAGAACAGAGTGGTATAGAGAAGGGCGAGTGCCTCTTCATACTTTGCGTGCAGACATTGATTATGGTTTTGCAGAAGCTCATACTACTTATGGGGTCATTGGTGTGAAAGTCTGGATATTTAGGGGCGAGAATCTAGAGGGCTTGGATTTACAATCAGATGGTATTGCTGATTCCCCGGAGGAACGTAAATCGCGCCGCAATAATAAGACTCGCGCAGCTAAAAAGAAGGATTAAAGGTGAAAGATAATGTTACAACCTAAACGTACAAAATTTAGAAAGCAACATAAAGGCCGAAATAGAGGGCTGGCTCAATCTGGCAATCTAGTTAGTTTTGGCGAATATGGACTAAAAGCTACTACACGCGGAAGAATTACGGCACGTCAAATAGAAGCAGCACGTCGAGCTATTAATCGTCATGTTAAGCGAGGTGGAAAAATGTGGATTCGTATTTTCCCTGATGTTCCTGTTACTAACAAACCTCTAGAAACTAGACAAGGTAAAGGTAAAGGGAATGTTGAATATTGGGTAGCAAAAGTTCAGCCTGGGACGGTAATGTATGAGCTTGAGGGAGTGACAGAGGACTTAGCGCGTGAGGCTTTTCGCTTGGCGGCTGCTAAACTTCCGGTGGGCACAACGTTTGAGACGCGTAAGGTGATGTGATGTTAAGTCTATTGCGAGATAAAGATACTACTGGTTTGCGTGAGGAGCTGATAGTGCTGCGTCAAATGCAGCTGAAATTGATTATGCAGAAGGCTAGCTCCAATTTAGATAAACAGCATCAGATTCGTCAAGTAAGGCGCAATATCGCGCGCGTCAAAACCTTATTAAGGCAATATAACGTTAAGGTATAGTTATGAGTGATAGAAATAATATACAGCATATTTTTCAGGGAATAGTTACCTCAAATAAGACAGATAAGTCTGCTACGGTGAATATAGTTCGCTATGAACGACATACAGTATATGGTAAATATATTAAACGCACTTTGAAATGTCATGTTCATGATGAGAATAACGAGTGTAATGAAGGAGATGTAGTGCGAATAGTGCAAAATAAACCAATATCAAAGACGAAGACTTGGAAATTGGTTAATATTATAGAATATGCACGAGATTGATGGAGGTTGAATTATGATTCAGATGCAATCAAGTTTGACGGTTGCCGATAATAGCGGTGCGCGAGAGTTGCAGTGTATTAAAGTATTGGGTGGATCGCATCGTCGTTATGCTGGCATAGGTGATGTTATAAAGGTCTCTGTTAAAGAGGCTCTACCACGTTCCCGTGTTAAGAAAGGTGATGTGTATAATGCTCTTATTGTTCGTACAAAAAAAGGAGTGCGTCGCAGGGATGGTTCAGTATTGCGATTTGATAGCAATGCGGCAGTGTTACTAAACAACAAGTTAGAGCCTATTGGTACTCGTGTTTTTGGACCAATTGCACGTGAACTTCGTGGTGAAAAATTTATGAAAATAATATCGCTCGCTCCAGAAGTATTGTGAAGGAGGAAATAGTGAAACGTATACGTACAGGCGATGAAGTCATCGTTATCTCGGGTAAACCGGAGAATAGAGGTAAGCGCGGTAGGGTAAGTTCCGTCCGTGAAGAGTATGTTATTATTGAGGGAGTGAATTTCATTTCGAAGCATGTTAAGCCTAATCGACAGCTACAGACTGAAGGAAATATAGTAAGACAAGAGGCACCTATACATATCTCAAATGTTATGATTTTCAATCCTGAAACTAACAAAGGAGATCGTGTTGGCTTTAAGATAGAGGAAGGAAAAAAGTTCCGCATCTATAAATCTACCGGTGTAAGAATTGATTGAGGTTCAATATGACAAGATTATATGAAAAGTATAAGAATGAGCTTGTTTCACAATTGCAAACTAAGTTAAATATAAGAAACATAATGGAAGTGCCAAAGTTAACTAAGATAACCATAAATATGGGTGTTGGTGAAGCGGTAAATGACAAAAAAATAATGGATAATGCAGTTCGTGATTTGTCCTTGATTGCTGGGCAAAAAGCACTTATTACTAAATCTAGAAAATCGATAGCGGGCTTCAAGATTAGAGATGGATGGCCTATTGGCTGTAAGGTCACATTGCGCAGAGAACAAATGTATGAATTCTTAGATAGGTTAATTAATATTTCTTTACCTAGAACTCGTGATTTTCGAGGTCTCAGTGCCAAATCATTTGATGGTAGAGGTAATTATAGTTTTGGGGTGCGGGAACATATAATCTTCCCAGAAATAGATTTTGAGAAAACGGAAGGAGTTCGTGGTATGGACATCACCTTTACCACAACTGCGAACAGTGATGCTGATGCAAAGGCATTATTGGAATCTTTTGGATTTCCTTTTAGGAGTTGAGTGAGATAATGGCTAAGAAAAGCATGATAAATCGAGAGTTCAAACGTATTAAACTTGTGCAGAAATTTGCGGCTAAGCGTAAAGAACTTAAAGAAATTATTCGTAAAATTGATTTCTATTCCGATGAAGAGCGCTTACTAGCACAGGAAAAGCTACAGAGGCTCCCTAGAGACGCTTCACCAGCAAGAATTCAGCGTCGCTGTAGAATTACAGGACGTCCGCATGCGGTTTATCGTAGATTTGGTCTGTCGCGAAATAAGCTGCGTGAATTGGCGATGCGAGGGGAGATCCCAGGTATCAAGAAGTCAAGCTGGTAATTTATCTTTTATTTTTTGAATTTAAGTTCAAGGCATTTGAGATAATGCCCGATACTGAAGAGGTATATATGTTAACAGATCCAATTGCAGACATGCTTACACGTATTCGTAACGCTCAGCGTATAGGGCGCTCCGTTGTAGGTATGCCGGCATCAAAACAAAAGATAGCGATAGCTACAGTTCTACAGGAAGAAGGGTACATTCAATCCTTCTTTGTAAGAGAAGGTTTGAAAGCCGAATTAGTAATAACATTGAAATATTATCAAGGTAGACCTGTTATAGATTTTATTAAGCGCGTAAGTCGTCCGGGACTTCGTCTTTTTAGGAATAAGGAGTCTCTTCCGCTAGTGCGTGGTGGCTTAGGAATAGCGATTATTTCAACTTCACAAGGAGTGATGAGTGATTCTAAGGCCCGTCGGAAAGGGGTAGGCGGCGAAATCATTTGCTATGTAGCTTAATATATTTGAGGAGTTAAGAAAATGTCACGCGTGGGAAAACAGCCAATATCTATACCTAGGGGGGTCGATGTTTCAATTACTGATCAGATGGTTAGTGTCAAAGGGAACAGAGGATCTTTGACTTTAGAGTTACATCCTTATATTAAGATTAAACAGGAAAATGGAGTTCTCTATTTGTCACCTCTCTGTCAAGAAGGGGCTTATTGGGCCATGTGCGGAACGATGCGCGCATTAGTCTATAATATGGTCATTGGTGTTACTGCCGGATTTGAGAAGCGCTTGCAACTGGTTGGTGTTGGTTATCGCGCCCAAGCTCAAGGGCAGACGCTTAGTCTTTCATTAGGATTCTCTCATCCCATTGAATTTTCTGTTCCGCCAGGTATCGTTATTGAAACGCCTAGCCAGTCAGAAATTATCATTAAAGGTAGTGACAAACAGCAAGTTGGTGAAGTCGCGGCAAAAATACGTGCTTATCGTCCACCAGAGCCTTATAAAGGTAAAGGTGTACGTTACGCAGAAGAAAGAATTCTAATGAAAGAAGCGAAGAAGAAATAGTTGAGGAAGATAGCAATGAATGTAAAAAAAATCAATCGTATGCGTCGTGCCAAACGGTCGCGCTTAAATATTCGGGAAGCTGGAAAAATTAGCTTGGTTGTTCACAAGACACCTAAGCATATGTATGCGCAAATTATTAGTGCAGATGGCTCTAGAGTTTTGGTGGATGCATCTACTCTACAGCTAGGAGTTAAGACTGATCTGAAATATACGGGAAATATTGAAGCTGCAGCTAAAGTTGGGAGATTAATTGCGCAGAAGGCTAAAGAATTGGGGCTCTGTGATGTGGTTTTTGATCGTAGTGGTTTTCGCTATCATGGGCGCGTTAAGGCGTTGGCGGATGCTGCTCGAGAAATAGGCTTGAATTTTTGATTTAGGAAAGTAACTGATGGCTCAGCAAAAAGATCGTCCTTTGGATAGTGAGTTTTTTGAAAAACTAGTAGCGGTTAATCGCGTGACAAAAGTGGTTAAAGGAGGGAGACAATTTACTTTTACAGCCTTGACAGTTGTTGGTGATGGCAACGGTAGGATTGGTTATGGCTATGGAAAGGCTAAAGAAGTGCCAATGGCAATTCAGAAAGCAATGGATCAAGCTAAGAAAAATTTGATTCAAATAATCTTGAATAATGATACATTGCAACACCCTATTGTAGGTGCACATGGTGCTGCTAAAGTATATATGCAACCCGCGTCTGCAGGGACAGGGATTATTGCCGGAGGTGCAATGAGAGCTGTCTTTGAGGTATTAGGGGTCAAAGATGTTTTAGCTAAATGTATTGGAACTCGTAACCCAGGAAATGTTGTGCGCGCAACAATTGCCGGTTTGGAGCAAATGACTACGCCTAGTGAAATTGCAGCCAAGCGAGGAAAGTCTCTTGAGGAGGTGATGGCTAATGTCTGATAAGAAAATAAAAGTTACGTTGATTAAAAGTAAATTTGGGCGTTTGTATAATCATCAACAGTGCTTATCCGCGCTAGGGTTGAGGAAGATTCATCAATCATGTATTGTAGATGATACGCCTTCTAATAGGGGCTTAATTAATAAAATTTCTTATCTCTTAAAAATTGAAGAGGCGTGCTAATGTTTTTAAATAATTTAAAACCGATACCTGGTTCTCATACCAAGCGTAAACGTTTAGGACGCGGCGTTGGTTCAGGACTAGGGAAAACTAGCGGTAAAGGACATAAAGGGCAAAAGGCAAGAGCTGGTGGCTTCCATAAGGTTGGTTTTGAGGGGGGGCAAATGCCCTTACAGCGACGCTTGCCTAAGCGTGGTTTTCGTAGCTTATCTGCACAAAATATTGCGCAGATCCGGACCTCAGAATTGAAGATATTTTCAGCTTCGGAAGTGATAGATTTGGCTATCTTGAAAGCAAATAATCTTGTTCCTGTTTCCGCCTTAGGGGCTAAAGTGTTTTTGAGTGGAGATGTTTCCGTTCCTTTGCAGTTGAAAGGAATTTATGTCACTTCAGGTGCAAGAAAAGCCATAGAAGCTGCGGGTGGTTCCGTTGCTGAGTGACTTTTCAGGGGATGCTTAACTATGTCGAAAGTGGTTAGTAATTCTAATAAAGAATTGGTATCTAGGCTCTGGTATTTAGTTTTTGCATTGATTGTTTATCGCATTGGTGCACATATTCCGGTGCCAGGTATAGATCATTCAAAGGTCCAACAACTATTTGAGAGTGGTGAGGGCTCGATATTTCAGCTTTTTAATATGTTTTCTGGTGGTGCATTAAGTAATGCATCACTACTTGCTTTAGGTGTCGCGCCTTATATCTCAGCCTCGATTGTGTTGCAGCTATTTACACATATGTATCCACCGCTTAAAGAGTTGCGTCAACAGGGGAGTAGTGGACAAAAGAAGATTAGTCAATACACGCGTTACTTAGCTCTTGGCTTTGCTCTCGTGCAGGGATATGCTATCTCTAAGATGGTTATGGCTCAAGGGTTGACCTTGTATCAAGGACAGCATTTTTTGCTCCTCGGAACTATGTCCTTAGCAACCGGTGCTTTATTCATGATGTGGCTCGGGGAACAGATAACTGAACGTGGCATTGGTAATGGAATTTCAATGCTAATCTTTGCCGGTATTGCTGTCCATATACCATCGGGTATTGTTAATTTGATAGTGCAGGCTAAAGAAGGCGATATTACCTTTTTTAGGTTTTTCTTGATGTTGTTGATTATAATAACATTGTTTGCGTTTATTGTATTTGTAGAGCGCGCGCAACGACAAATTGCAATACATTATGCAAAGCGGCAAAGCTTGGGTTCTCTTGGGATGGGCAATAGGTCACATTTGCCATTAAAAATTAATATGGCAGGTGTTATACCAGCAATTTTTGCTTCCGCAATAATAACTTTAATAGTTTCAGGTCTTGCCTTACTAGGTGGAATGTCTGGGGCATGGGGGAGATATTTTTCTGATATGGCACACAGTTTTTCTCAAGGGAACTGGTTGTATGTTGCTACATTTTCTTTGCTCATAGTTTTATTCTCCTTTTTTTATACAGCTATGATGTTTGAAAACCGTGAATTGGCGGATAACTTGAAGAAATCGAATGCCTTCATTCAGGGTTTCCGGCCTGGTAGGCAGACGTCTGAGTATCTGGATATAGTTCAGGAGAGGCTTACCTTGGTGGGGGCATTCTATGTTGCCTTTGTATGTGTTCTGCCTTCTTTACTGAATATGGGTTCAGCAAGCGGTCAGGTTCTCTTCCTCTTTGGTGGTACTTCTTTGCTTATTGCTGTTGTCGTTGCGATGGATTTTGTTGCACAAGTTCAGTCTTATGTTATGTCGAAACAGTATGAGCAACTTATGAAGAGGGCGAATCTATCAGGAGTTGCTGATAGGAATGGTCTCTAAGTTTGGCCCCGGCCAAGGCTAGAAGATTCTTTTGGTTGCGTTGATTTTTTATGCTATTATAATAGATAAACGCATTATATTTTTATTGCCCTTTATTTATCTTGTAATTTGTTTGTAACTGGATTATATTGATAATTCGGTATTTTTTGGGAGTTTTGAATGGCTCGTATAGCTGGAATTAATGTACCATCACAAAAGCATGCTGTTATTGCATTAACAGCAATTTATGGTATCGGCTTGACACGCGCACGAGATATCTGTGCAGCTGCAAAGGTTGAACCGTCAAAAAAAATTCGCGATTTATCTGATGCAGAGGTAGATGCTCTGCGTGCGGCAGTCGCTGAGTATCAGGTGGAAGGCGATTTGCGTCGCCAAGTTTCCATGAGTATAAAACGTTTAATGGACTTAGGCTGTTATCGAGGGTTGCGTCATCGCCGTAGTCTTCCTGTGCGCGGTCAGCGCACCAAAACGAATGCGAGGACTAGAAAAGGTCCACGTCGTCCAATTAAACGATAAAATGTAGAGAAAACCTATGGCTAAAGCTACTACTAGTAAACAAAAAAATGTAAGAAAAAAAGCAAAGCGTGTTGTTGTGGACGCTGTTGCGCATGTCCACGCTTCTTTTAATAATACTATCGTGACCATCACTGATGGACAGGGTAACACGCTTTCTTGGGCAACTGCTGGTGGTTCTGGTTTCCGCGGATCAAGAAAGAGTACTCCGTTTGCGGCGCAGGTCGCTGCTGAGCGAGCAGGTAATGCTGCCAAAGAATATGGTGTTCAGAATCTTGATGTTAATATTAAAGGTCCTGGTCCAGGACGTGAGTCTGCTGTACGCGCATTAAATACGGTGGGTTTTAATATTCATAGCATTACAGACGTAACACCCATTCCGCATAATGGTTGCCGTCCTCCTAAGAAGCGTCGCGTTTAATTTTTGCACGGAGTATTTAATTAATGGCTAGATATATCGGACCTAAGTGTCGCCTGGCTCGTAGAGAAGGCGTTGATCTTGAATTGAAATCTGGGATTCGTCCTACTGAATCTAAATGTAATATGGGTTCTGCACCAGGTCAGCATGGTGTTCGTCGTGGACGGTTGTCTGATTATGGAAATCAGTTGCGTGAAAAACAGAAAGTGAAGCGTATTTACGGGGTGCTGGAACGTCAATTTCGTAATTATTATAAAAAAGCATCTCAGAGAAAAGGCTCTACAGGCGAAAACTTACTTCAATTTTTGGAACAACGTTTGGATAATGTCGTATACCGTATGGGGTACGGTGCTACACGTGCTGAATCACGCCAATTGGTCTCTCACGGGGCTATTGAAGTTAACGGTAAGCGTGTGACTATAGCTTCTTATCAAGTTAATGTAGAAGATGTTGTAGCGGTGCGTGAGAAAAGCCGTAAGCAGTTACGTATTCAAAGTTCTTTAGAAGTTGCAGCACAGCGCGGATTTGTTGATTGGATAGAGGTGGATACGGCAAAAATGTCAGGTTTATTTAAGCGTGTGCCTGAGCGTATTGATTTGTCTTCAGATATTAATGAATCGCTAGTTGTAGAGCTATATTCTAAGTGAAGCATTATTTTTGTTATTTTCTGTCTCTTTATTTTGTTTTTATAGGCGTTTGATATGGCTTTATCAGAATTGTTGACTCCGCGTATTGTTAAAATTCAAGAAATTGGATTGAATATGTCACGGGTTACGCTGGAGCCACTGGAACGTGGTTTTGGCTATACGTTGGGAACAGCGTTGCGTCGCGTTCTGTTGTCTTCCATTGAAGGCGCTGCTGTTACTGAATGTGAGATTGATGGCGTTCTGCACGAGTACTCGGCTATTGAGGGTGTTAGCGAAGACGTTATTGATGTTTTGTTAAATTTGAAAGGACTAGCCCTGATTTTACATGAAGGCGAACGTGCAGAAATGCGTTTGTCCGTTACTAAAGCTGGTGCAGTTAAAGCAGGACAATTTAAGGCTCCTGCCAGTATTGAAATTTGTAATCCAGAACACATAATTGCTCATCTAACCCAAGATGTTCCTTTCAATATAACAGTTGTTGTAGAGAAAGGGCGAGGTTATCAGGTCGCAGCTCAAGAGAATAATGCAACGCCTAATATTTTGCGTATTGATGCCTCTTTTAGCCCTATTAAGCGTATTGCCTATCGTGTCGAGGCTGCTCGTGTTGAGCAACACACTGATTTGGATAAGCTGGTTATTGATATTGAGTCAAACGGAACAATTGATCCGGAGCAAGCAATTCGACAAGCAGCGACTATTCTCCATAAACAGATAGCTGTTTTTGTCAATTTGGAGTCAACAGAAATTGAGGCCGAGACAGTAGAAGAGGCTCAGGTTGATCCAGTACTGTTACGGCCGGTTGATGACTTAGAGCTTACGGTACGTAGCGCCAACTGTCTTAAAGCAGAAAATATTAATAATATTGGTGATTTGGTCCGTAGAACGGAAGTCGAGCTTTTGAAGACACCAAATCTAGGGAAGAAATCGCTGAATGAGATTAAAGAAGTTCTAGCTGCACATGGCTTAGAACTTGGCATGGATTTAGATAACTGGTCTGGTAGTGAAAATCACTAACCCGTTCCATTTGTTATTGGGAGTTTTTTATGAGACATAAATTGTCTGGTCGTAAATTTAATCGTACAAGCGCACATCGTAAAGCGATGTTCAAAAATATGTCAGTTTCGCTAATTGAACATGAACTGATTAAAACAACTTTGCCCAAGGCAAAAGATCTGCGTGCTGTTATCGAACCTATTATTACTCATGCGAAAAGGCATGATGATGTGGCGGGTCGTCGAATTGCATTTTCACGTCTGCGTGATCGAAAGGCTGTGCAGAAGCTATTTTCAGAAATTGTACCGCGCTATAGGGAGCGTCCAGGTGGCTATGTGCGGATCCTGAAATGTGGTTATCGTGCAGGTGACCAAGCGCCGATGGCTTACGTTGAATTTGTTGACCGTCCGACGATGGTAGAAGAGTCGTAAGAGAAATTGTTTATAATTTCTGGTTAATTTAGTGCCTACAAATGATACTGTTTGTAGGCACTAATTCTATGTGTATTATGGAGCTGGTAACTGAAGTAAGTAAAAGCTTGTTATGTCCCCAAATATAGGGATCTATCAATTGTAGGAAGTGGTATTAATCCCGGAAAATAATCTGGCTGTGTTATCCGTTTGGCATGTTTTTTTATAAAGATTACTATGCGATTCTTATGAACACATATCATGCTGTAACCGATTTGCCAAATAAAGAATAATAACGTGGGGAGGGCTAAAGCTAGTCCTAATTCTTATTGCTACTGCTCTTGGGGCGTTTTAATTTTCAGTTAAACATCTGTAAAATTGTAATGGTGTTGTACCAACTTGCCGTGCTGTCTACACATCTGCGGTGCGCACCTAGTTATATTTTTTATCTATTCAACATAGATTTTGTCAGGTCTTTGTATCCTTTCAGTATGTGTGCCTAAAGGAAGGAAATACTCTTAGAACGTGTTTATAGTCTTCGCCTCTGCTGTAAACTATCGGTATGACAGAAAAACCTACCCAAGCGATATAAGTCGCTCGCAATTTGCCCCCTTCTCCCTCTTTTGGAAAGTGCCCGTAAACGCAC
>ERZ772971.244-NODE-244-length-36322-cov-8.319988_pt1 | contig 36322 bp, 62 predicted proteins | sample MGYA00511943_ERZ772971 | MGnify/ENA primary metagenome ERZ772971 (study PRJEB29015, sample SAMEA2737929) | human oral metagenome | biome: human oral; feature: human-associated habitat; material: dental | place: China | collected 2144 ... | reverse complement strand
AAAACATAAGATTTTACAAATCTAAATGTCTTGGTGTTTCTTATATTTTAAAGGGGCTACAACTAGAATGCGGTAAAACCGCATTCTGTTACAGCCCCTTGTTTAATCAGCTTGGTGCGGATTGAGGGTTTATACTCAATACTCCGCACCACTACTATGTTATTCAAGTTCTATATTTCAAAGAGGGGCAAATAAGGGGCAAACGTTTTTTTCTTTTATTGAATGTAAATATTTGCCGCTAATTCGCTAAATTCTTTATCATCACTTAAATCAAACAAGCGTTCAGCCATGTGTTCACTGTTTCCATTAGCATATACGATTTTTGTTACTTTGTATTCATTACCTCTTATATCAGTTGCATTACGTGTTACTTCTTCATAATGATCTATGCTAGAATTCCAATTTGGTAATTCATTAACAATCATACATTTCGTTACTGTATTATTGATTAGTAATTCTATAATATCCTCACGCATTTCCTTTAGTTTTTCAACAACTAACATTTCAGCCCATTTAGGTGGTTTTCTATTTCCAGTTTCCCAGTTTTCTATGGTTCGTTTAGGAATTTTAAAAACATCTGACATTTTAGCTTGTGTGAGGCCAGCATTTAATCTGGCCTCTTTTATTTTGTTTATTTCTTTAACCATGTTTCACGGATAGCCTTTCTTTGCTCTGTAGTAAATACTTTCATTTGTCTTGGTTGAGTTTTACCAGCTTTTACAAGTGCATAGTCCATAGCGTCTGGCTTGTTCCATTCTTCTTTTACTTGTTCGCTTTTTCTATCACTAAATTCACCAACAGAAAAGTTTTTATAATCTTCTACAACAGTACCAGCTGGCACTCTTAATTTTTTGATTTCTAATTCTGTGAGTTCTGCATAAGTTTTGATTGCTTCCATTTTTTTCTCCTTGTAACATATACTAACTAGGTTTATATCCCTTACCTTGATTTAAGTATATCACCCAATGGGTGATATTGCAAGCATTTTTTTCTTTTTTTAGTAAAAAAATAAGGCCTACTAACAAAGAATTTCATCTAAGTTAGTAGGCTTGTGATTGAATTAATAATTCATATAATAATCAGCTCCTGCATTATATCCTTTATTAAATTCTTCGTCCATCTTCTTATTAACCCATTTAACCATTTTTTCTACATCAATATGAGTACAACATTCTCTCAAGTATTTTTCATCATCCTCACTCAATCGTTTTGCATGATATTGATAATTCTTATTTTTCTTTTCATTGTTTTTGTTATATTTATCACCAATCTCCATTGCAACTTTTAATTCAGATTGTTGAATAATTACATTAAGTAAATTATCCTCAATATCAAATGATATATTGCAGTTATAATCATTTGCGATTTTTTCAATTCCCAATAACAAATCATTATATAATGTAGGTGTTAACACTTGATATAAATTTTGTTCGTAAAAATGTTTTGCAAAATCATATATTTCATAGTACAGTTTGATAGTATGCGTATTTATACCACCATCACAACCAGTATCAATAGAATAGTCAATGTTAAACACTCTATTCTTTACCATTGCTTTTGCTATATCCATGCAGTCCATATTATAACCTCCTCCTAATTTACTCAGTCCTTATATCATTTTCGAATAAATTTACTAGGTATTACTGCGTTTCCATCTTCATCAAATATTATAGTTAATTCATTCTTTTTCATTGTCTCTTTTATAATATTTGAAAAACCAATTTTTGACTTTTCATTTATAGGTTTCCCTATTAATTCTCGCATGCCTAATTTTAAATCTTTTATAAATTTTCTACGTTGCTCAGATTTTATTGACTGTATTTCTATTTTGCCGTTCATTTTCTACTCCCATCCTCTCTATCCATTTCACCAATATATCAGCATCCGCTTTTAATAATTTCTTACCTATTATATTTATTATATCATTTTGCAAACAAAAAAGGCCTATCAACCTAGATATTATTCTAAGCTGATAGGCTATTTATTATGCTATTCAGTTATAAATAATTGCTTTGCTACTGACAACTAATAGTTGATAGTTGCGTGTATCCACCATTACACGCTATGGAGATATATGGATCACCTCAATTTTTTGCAACTAAATAAACAACTGTTCCACCTAATAATATGTTTAGTATTTTACTGTTCCTTTGTTGCATCTTGATTCTTTTGAGTTCTCTCATCTGCATTTCTAAGTATGCGTTCACCTTCGCCAACGATTCGTTTTGCATTGATAGCGTTTTCTCTTGCTGCTCTAATGTATTCTTGGCTATTAGTAATTGCTCCCTCTGTTCTTTGATTAAGTTCATCGATTCTATTAATTCTTGTTTCGATTCGCTCGTTGACATCTGTGCTACGTTCAATTGCTGTTCTAACTCGTCTATTATCTTCAATTGCTCGTTGATTGTATTGTTGAGCGTTTCGAACTTCATCATTAGCTCGTTGTATTCCTGTCGTGTCAATATTACTTGCTCTGTCGGCGTAGAACCATATACAGGCAATGATACAAAGAACAATACAAATAGGAACAGAGATGTAATGAGCGTGAATAAAGTTTTTGATTTTGTCATTCATACTTCCTCCTAATCATACATATAGTTGACATCAACTTCTTTGTCAGCTACCATTCCGCAATCGCTATATTGCCATATTCTGATGTTTGGATAATCACATTGTGAATCATATTGTGCACACCATACAGGAACGCTTGGCATTTGAGTATATGCATATGTTTCATCCCACAATAGAGAATATCCGCTATACACACCTACATTTTGAAACCCTGCACTCCATAATGTGTTTACAAATCGACTAATACAATTAGTCATTCCTTGGCTAGTTAAAGCACCAGCATTAATCATATTACGTAATTGGCGATGCTCCTCGTAGTCATACCAAATACCAGCTTGCATATGGTAATCAGTATATCCATAGCTATTGAGCGTGTTAATCACCCATTCCGCCTCTTGTACTGCTGTTGCCTCATCGTAAGCATGGCTAAAATAATATGTACCAACTTCAAGGCCTGCATTTAATGCTGCATTTATATGTTGTTCAAAGAATTCATCAACGTTATAGTTTTCACCTAATTTAATGATTACAAATTCATTACCTTCTTCTTTGGCTTGTTGCATATGGCACTCATCATAATAAGGTGTTCCGTTTTCGTTCTCTTGCCATGCTGAAATATCAAATCCTTTTTTCATTCTTATCACTCCTTTCTGTCATGTTAGGTAATGGCGGTAATTTAGGCTGTTCTTCTAATTTATCTGGTATTCCATTTCCGTCCTTATCTATCCACAAGGCAAGAAAACCAACTAATGCGGTTAATACTGACGGAATGAATATATGATCTATAATGTTAATTCCTACATTAATCAGTTTGTTCATATCATCAGTAACGTACCCTTGAATGAATACCATAATGTACTCAACTACCACCAACAAAATAGGTACTAGCATGGTTAGTACTAGTACCCTTGTAGCAAGAATTCCTGTAGGATGAAAGTTAGCCACCCTTACAGATTGGTATGATTTTTTGATTGAATTAATGAGATTTTGCGGTAAATTCATGGAAATCACCTCTTAACTCATCAACTCTATTTTCTATTCCATCAACACGTGCTGTTAATTTCACGTGTTCCGTATAAGCCTTTGTACGTTGCACCCTAGATAATTTGATTTCTTCTTTTAGTTCTAAAAGCGTTTCGTTTAACGTGTTCATTCTCTCAGTAAAAATCAAGTTATCTTGCAACCGTTCATCGCTGATACGTGTCAGGATAGGCACAATTAAAATGCGATAACTTGCACCGCCTATAATTGCTACGATTGATAATGTAGTTAGAATATCATTCAGTTCGATTTGCCATGTCCACATTACTCACCCTCTGTGCTTTCGTCTAACTCCATTAATTCATTGTGGATACACCCCTCTGTTGGGCAAGTACCATCTTCATTTAATGTTGAGTAGCACCATTCGCAAAATTTCATTACAGGAATATCGCTTTTTACTTCCATGATTATTTCACCGCCTTAATTTTTGCTAACATTTCCATATTCAATTTCTTGTACTGTTCTTGTAAATCAGAAATATCACCATTAATCAATCGTCTACGTAACACCATTTGTTCTAGTGTTTCAAATCGTGAATTATAATACTTCTTAATATCTGCAATCTGCTCTACTTTTGTTGGCTCATATTGTGTTACAGGAATATCAGTGAACGCACCATTTACATATGCTTTGCCATTTGTGAATTGGGCCTGCATTTCACTATCCCCTGTTACGATGTTAGCAGTTGGATAAGATTGTTTCGCCAACTGCTCTGTTTCTTCTAATGTGTCAGCATGAACACCAACTACATAAGATGTTTGGCGAACACCTTTTTTATCTAATACAAATACATACATATTCTTGTCCTTTCTTGGAGGTTACTATGAAATTAATTAAGAAATTAAAAGGCGCTCATGAGCGCCCTTATGTAGCATATAAAGTTGTAGGTTATTATTCCTCTTATCAAGAGGCTATGGAGGCATTATCCTATATGCATACATTAGATGATGTGTATCAATCATGGTTAGAGTTGCATTCGTTAAATGTTTCACCACATACCATGAAAGGATATGAATGTGCCTATCATCATGTATCATCTATATCTCACCGCCCTATCAACGAAATCACATATATGGAGTTGCAAAATATAATATCAGATATGCTAAAGAGTGGGCTTTCCTATTCCTCATGTAAGAAAGTTCGCTCTTTATTGAATCAATTATATTCATTTGCAATTAATAAAGTAGAATTAAGGCATTTATCACGAATTGGAATTAGTGATAGCCAGATTACATCAACAGGATTTGCAGCGGTTATTAGTGAGAATTCTAATGTAATAGAACAGATTAAAATGAGGTATATTGCTTTAGGTATTTAAATACCAACAACACACCATTCAATAATAGAGTCGGCTTTTAACATTGATTGATAGCTAGAATGTACTTCGTACCGCATATCTGTATTGGAAATTCTTCTTACAAAAGCACATGCTCCAGAGTTCCCCCAGAATATAGAGGTATCACTAGCAATAATTCCGAATGTATGGAATAAATGACTGCTTATAAATGCTATAGGAAATATAACTTTATTTGTTGTAGTTTCTAAATTATTAGGATCTGATTGTTTTTGCTCTCCAGCTTTTTGTTTTCCCCCTTGGTTAAATTCCTAATGCAACATAGAATAAATCGCTATTATATGATGCACTAGATGCATCAGCAACGATTGTATAGCCTATAGTAGTTCGCTTATCTGTATAAGCAACAGAAGCACCACCGATAGCAACAGGCCATTCTAATGTTTGTAATACACCAATACATTCTTTTGCATAAGAGATAGGGAATTGAACATCATATTTTCTACCATCATAAATTGTTAAATTTAATTTTCTTCCCCCTTGGATAATTAAACCGCCAAACAACTTGCCAAAGCTGACATACCAAGCATTTGGATTCGATAAATCATACCGTACGCCCAAGCTTTGTAATGTTTCGTCCCCCAAGGCTTTTACTACATCTTGCCTATTTTTAATATTTAGACTACTTAATAGAGTTTTTACCAAAGATAATGTTGGTGCTAGTCCTTGTTTATCATCACTATCTACATTAGTTAGTAATTTTAGCAATTCTTTTGTACCATTACCCTTTGTAGCTTCTAATCCATTTGTATTAGTTACTAGTGCTTTAATATATTCAGCAGATGTTTTAGCTACTTTGGAATCCTCTATTGCAGTAATCTTTTCATTAATTTTTTTAAATTGTTCCTTATGTGCTTCTGCTGCTTTATTGTGTGTGTCAATTGCTGTTTCCAATTGTTCTAAAGTAATAGAGCTGGAAAAATCTACTTCTCCTTTTACGTTTGGATTATCTCCCACCCCTAAAGCAATTACTAAACGTTGCATTGGAATAACATTAGTTTTATCTGGAATATATGAAGTTAAACCTTTGGCATTAGAATAGCCAATAAGTTTTTCTTCCCCACTATCACCATTTTTTGCATATAATCCAACTTCTCGCCAAAAAAAGCCAATTTCTACTTGTCTATTGTCAAAATTAAATTGCAATTGCATTTGTCCATTTGCAACTTCTTTTACTTGGCTTAACCCTATTTCTAATTTTTTACTAACTATTTCTGTTAAACCATCAATACTTGCTGTTAGCTGCCCATCACCAATTACCGCCTTTGTAATAATTAGTCTGTCCTCTGTTTTACCAGTTGATGATTTAAGGATCATTTTATTTCCTTGAACAGTCAAGCTTAATCCCGGAAATTGTGCCATATTAACCTCCTATCATAGTTACTTCTTCTATCCCAATGGCATTCCCATAATAGATACTGTGTTCAATCTCAATATTCTCTAATGGTTTTATCATGCCTATCACGGTTTCTTCCTGCGCTCCTACTAATGATGTAATTATTAAGTTTTGCGCAACAGTTTGTTCTTCCCAAACAATATATCCAATATGTGCTGGTTTAAATTCTTCAATTGCACTGTGTAAATCATCTATGTTATCACACATGTCCTTTGTAAAGCTTAAGTCCATCATATATTTTTCGTTATATGGAATTATTTCAGCAGACTTATCAGATATAAACTTATTAGCAATAGTTTCAAGATATTCTTTTGTGCTGCTATTTGAAGTATTTAACTTTGCAATCACACGATTTCTTCTATCCTTAAAACTATTGTTTTTAGGTTTAATCCCAACAAATTCTTCCCATTTATCTAATGCATATGTTGCCGTTTGGATATTATCTTGTTTCAATAATTCCATTAACAATAATCTAATGCGTTCATGCTCTCTACTTTCCGCATCACTTATTGCCTTAAACTCCATATCTTTTGCAATAAAAAAAGGTAGATATGCTAATATATCCACCTCTTTCCATCTTATAAAATCACTCATGTACGATCACCTCTTTAACTGTTGGTAATTGTTCATTTGTAATATCAATGTTGGTAACACCATTATTTACTTTTAACTCACGATAATCTAATACTCCTGTTTCTTTATTGGCCAAAATAGCTTTGCCAATATTAGCATATGACACATATGTACCGTTGAAGATTTGCTTTTTAAACTCTTCATTTAGTACTTTTTTAATAGCTTCTATTTCAGCTTTCCCCTTAGTTACCGTTAACTCTATATTAATATCAAGTATCGTTGGTGTAACTACTGTTACAGTAGCTCCAATTGGTGCATTTTCTGCAATTACAGTTTTAACTTTTTCAATCAATTCTGTACTCGCACTTTCACGCTCATTGTTGATAATAATAACTTTTACTGTTCCCGGTCCATTCCATAATGGGATTACTTTTACTAAAAATACTCCATTAACTAATCTCGCCCACTGTTCATAGTGATATGCATTACCGCTTGTTGCTGGTTTTCTTACTTTCAATAATAATCTATCTAGTAGCTCCGCATCAGTTTCTTCATCATATCCATCATATGCAGCCGCTTCATTGTTAACTGTACTTACTCCATAAATCCCACCTACTATTTCTGTAATTGTATTAGCTCCTACATTTAATGATTTACCTGTTAGCTCTGATACCGCCAATACTTTCCCACTTCCAGTTTCACCTAGCGTAATTTCAATAGTGGTTCTAAAGGTTTCATCATTATCTGTGCCAAATAAACTTCCTTTTGGTACTACTGTATTTGCAGTTCCAGTAATAGTTAACATTACATTAGCTTGTGTTGCACTTTTTCTAAATACCCCATGAGATTCCGCATGACGTGTTAAGTATTCGCCCCATGCAGTTTGTGGAAAAGCCGCATCAAGTATCAATTGCATTTCCGCATATGATTTTTCAAACTCAACCGCATTTGAACTTAATGTATCAAATACAAATGTTCCTTCATGTGTACTCAATCCTTCTTTATCTATTTTTTTGAAATCTGCTAGTAGCCGTCCTAGCACATCTTGCTTACTTTGTGGTTCTAGCATTATACTTCAACTCCTATCGTATTTGGCCCATATATTGTTTGTAATTCAATTTGTAATGTAATAGTTTTATGTTCTTGAATTACATCTACAGCATCTACATTTATAATGTATGGGTTAACCAATAACGCATCCTTTACATACTCAAACAGTTCATATTGACTAGGTGTATCATTTGGTTTTTTACCAATAAACTGTTCAAACTCAATACCATAATCATCATAATATGCTCTATATCTATACCTCTCTACTCTCAAGGTTTTCCAAACCCATACTTTGATAGCGTCATTACCTGTTACATATTTATGATTGCCATTTCTATCATATTGGTATGTATCTCTCTGAAAGTCCCAAGCTAGTTCCTTGCATAATGGTAGATTTTTTTGAACGTCAATGCTACTTGGTGTATTCCCTTTCATAAATGGATTACTCATTGCCGTCTAACCTCCTACATTTTCCATATACAAAATATTGCTCTGCTGTACTTTCATCATCCCCGACTATTGGAATTAGCATTACCTTATCTCCTACATGCCAGGTATCAGTCATGATTCTAGTTTTTGTGTAATCATTATGAATAGCGTGTGTATGACTAGCAAATTCTGCATAGCCACCGCCACCGCTGCGTGGTTGTGTTTCGCTTACAATATGCCCCTTAGATTCTCTATAATGACCTTGCAACCAATATTCATCTATCCATAAAAAATTACTGTTTAACTCCATTCCATTGAACGATACCACCAAATTTGGAGGTGGTGATACTATAGTGCCAATTCCCGGCATCGCTTGCTTTCCAGCGTTTCCACCTACATCGCTCATGATGCCTAATATTCCTGTATAAGGATCATTGTTTTTCTTCGGCACTTTCACCCTCTCCTTCCTCTGGTTCTCTAATGTACTCTAAATTTAATTCCATGATGTGTGTATTATTTTCAAATGTATGATTATCTGACTTAATGAAAAATACTCCTTTTAGCTGTTCTTCCTCAATTACTACAGAATACCCTGCTATACATTGCATATTACCTATAGCAGAAATACTTGATTCCATTTTGATTCCTTTGATTTTTGCTTTGGCTTTTGCCGCATTATCAACAGGATACTTGGGTTTCTTTGGTGTACTTGTACTAGTAGCCTTTTTCTTTTTAGTAGCTTTCTTTTCCTTTGGTTCCGGCTAATTTTTATAAATATCTTGGAAAATACCATACTTTTTAATTAATGCATCTTCATTATCTATTCGAATCACATTGCCAGCAGCGTCAACAGTTTTTACTCTGTTTACCATTTCCTCAATTGATTCAGAATGTGATGAACTTATTACATCGTATGTATCCCTAGCTATATACTCTTCAATGGTTGTTCCTTTTTCTACCAAATTAATTCCATCTGCTAGTAATATGGCTGTGTAATCTTTTTGAATATCAGCCTTTGTTTTCTCAAACAACATTTGAAAAACTTCTGTACATGTTTTTTTATCTGCCACAAAGTTTACTACTGTAGATATATCTGGTAAGGTCCCTACAGGTACTTCAACCTCTGCGCATACACGCTTGAAAGCATCAACTACATTTGTAGCATTAAAAACTAAACTTACTTTAGACTTTGCTAGGTATATCATCCCATCATAACAAGTAATATCATATGTATTGTCATTTGTATTTCTTTTTCTAAAGAAAACACGTCCAGTAAATATCTTTGCATTATCTACTGTCACTTCAATACGATCACCTAAATCAATTAAATAATTCGGAAATGATATATCTTTAGGGTTGTAAGCATATGAAAACTCTAACTTTCTTGCAGCTTCTTCTCTATCACCGCTCCATGTGAACTTAGAAATAAGATGTGTAATATCTACTCTTTCATCCTTTTCATTAATATGTTCTATTAGTGTAATCATAGTGGCCACTCCTTACCATTCATTTTTAATGACCGCTTAGATACTTTTAAAACTGCACCAATTGGACTTTTACCAGCTTTAACCATCATCTTATACATGTTTAATGCCTTTTTGCCTTGTTCAGCAATTGGCATTATTTTTGATACTGCCTTATTAGCTGTATCCATGAAATGTTCTTGTGGATATGATGTTACAGCTTGCTCTTCTGGTGCTTCGGCAATTCTACTATGTAAGCCTGTAGTATCATTTTTTATCTCTGATGTTGGTTTTATGTACCTATATTCTTTGAGCGTCATCTCATAATATACATCACTCGTACCATCATGCTCATCATGATTAAATGCTTCAATTGTACAGTACATAGAAATTGAGGTATTTGAAATTGAAATCTTACACGGCTTACCACTTGTAGCAAATCCATCTATTTTTCTTACTAGGTTATAAGGATTTGTTTCATTCGTTTCTGACCATTCATATTTTTGTGCAGGAAAAAAGCCTTCAAACGATAATGTTTGAAGACCTCTTTTGCCTAACATATTAATTTCTCCAATTGCATTTATATTTAACGTGCTATTGTTGTATGTTCTCCCAACTTTAAATGAAGCGGGTGTTACTGGCAATACTATATTTTGTCCTGCACATGATAATGTAAATTGGCATCCTTGTGGTATTCCTTTACCACCAAAGAAACTCATAATTGCATCAAAAGAAGACATTATACAGCTCCCTCCATTCTATTAATAGAACGTTTTTGTAATTGGTAATGAATTTGTTCTGCAATTTCAAATGTCAACTCTTCTACAGATTTTCCATCATTTCTAACATTAAGATTCGCTATATTTACATTGATGCTATTACTAGATGAACTACGTTTCCCTTGATTATATGCAGTATTCAATGACTGTGCATGCGGTATTACTTGTGCTCCACTTGGTAAGTTTACTATTTCAGCCCCGCGATCATGAATCATAGCAGGGCCACCTTTCCAGTTATCAGTCCCAGAGTATAATAACGGAATGTTTAATGGCCCAAAATGAGAGCCACCTACACCCGGCACCCAGTCTGGAATATCTACAGATATTCCATTTACACCAGAAATTAAACTATTTATTGCTGCTTTAATGCCATCTATTACCCCTGTAAATATGGATTTAATTGGTGTTACTATACCTTCAAATATTTGAACGATGCCATTCCATGCCATGCTCCAATTACCAGTAAACACCCCAACAATAAAATCTGTAATACCACTTAACACACTTGTAATCCCTGTTACAATACCTTCAATTACATTTAATGCAAAAGTAAGAATCCCTGTAATTCCTGCTACCGCTACATTAAAGCCAACTACTAATGCCCCTAATGCTACTGCAAGCGGTCCACCAATCAAAACTTTAGCTACTTTACTTACAACAGTGAAAATAACATTTAAGAAAGGAGACATTAATTGATAAATTCTACCAAATGATGTAGCCACTTGATTAATTAATTTACCAAATGCACTTGCTACTTTTGATACTATAGGTTGTACTGCAACGATAATTCGATTGATTGCACCTTTTATTATGTTTACAACACCTATAAACGATTGTCCTACTCCCTCTAATATCGGTTTTACTTTGTCAAAGTTTTTGTAAATTGCTAATCCTAACAATGCAACTACACCAATTGCAATCCCTACAGGTCCTGTCAAGACTAATGGAATTAATCTCCCTATCATTGGTAATACCCTCATCACTATACTACCAATTCCACTAAAAGCTCTGGCAATCCCCTTTACAGATACTTCTAATAATTTATTATTGATACTTTGTCCACGTAACACTTTACCAACATTAGCATATGTCCGCATCAATGAGCCAATTCCACTTGTAATAGGCCCTAATATTTTAGCAAAAGCAGTAAAGCCTACAATACTAATGCCTACATCAATTGCCGTATTTTTAATGGCTGGACTTAAATTAGTAAAGTATTTAGCTAGATTACCGATTGTGTCAGCCACCTTCTGTACCCTAGGCTGCAATACATCAGCAAAGCTAATAGCTAACGCCTCTACTTTACTTTCTAAATCCTTGAATGACCCAAGCAATGTTTTCTTCATTATATCGGCTTGTGCTTTAGATGAACCTGTTGCAGAATCCATTGAACTACGCATATCATCGTATGCTTCCTTAGTAGTGTTCAATACTGCTAATAATGCAGATGTAGATTCTGTTCCTGCAATATCACCTGCCAACTTAAATTTTTCAGCTTCTGTTAGTCCTTGCATTTTAGTTCGCAATTGATCATATACTTTGCCAAGACCAATAAATTTGCCCTGTGAATCAATAGTGACAATTCCTAGTTTTTGTAATGCTTGTGCGGCTTCTTTTGGAGGGTCTATTAATCTACTTAACATCATACGTAATGCACGGCCACTCGTTGATGCCTCAATATTGTTATTACTCATGATAGCTAATGATGTAGATAATTCTTCTACAGATATTCCTAATGCAGCCGCTGGTGCACCTGCATATTGAATTGCATTGCCAAACCCAATCATATCTAATCGTGATTTGTTAGCAGCCATTTGGATTACATCGGCCATTCGTGTTGCATTCTCTGCTACATTACCTTCTTGTAGTCCCCATGTATTTAATGCGCCAGATACAATGCTTGCTGTTGTTTCCAGGTTTTCACCAGATGCAACAGATGCTTCTACAATTGATGGCAATGAACTCATAATTTGATTTGCATTCATACCGCTTGCAGCTAATCCATCCATCGCTTCCGCTGCTTGTGTAGCACTTATAGGGAAATCTGCTCCTAACTGTTTTGCAACATCTCTCAATTTAATCATTTCATCATGTGTTGCTCCTGCTTTAGCACCAGCAGAAGTAACAGCAGAATCAAAACCAACAAAAGCTTTAACAGAGGCGGCGCCTATCCCAACAATAGCAGCAGATACAGGCATTAGTGCATTACCAATTCCACTAATCCCTCTGCCTATATTCTGCAGTTTTCTACCTTGCCTATCTGCCATATTAGCAGTTGCAGCCATTTGTGAATTAATTCCAGATAATACTGATGTAACACCATCATGTAAACGCATCACCAAATCAATTACTTCACTCATCCTTTTTTCGCCTCCTCTCTGTCCTTAATTTCTTGCAACATAAAAGCACGGAGAACTACACGTTCCCCATGCCCCATTTTGTGAAATTCCGATGGCATTACATCATGATTGACATACATGTAATAGGCAAGATTTACATCACCATCGGAATATATTAGTTTTTTACTTCATTAATTACTTTTTTAATGGCTTTATCACCATATCCAGATAGAGCTAATACTTCACGTGCAATCAACTCCAATTCACCTGCTTTAAATAACTTTGTATATAAAGCCTGTTTGGATGGAACTTGGAATTTTTGTAATAATTCTTTCGTTCCAAAATCTGGAGAAACAATGCCATCCGTTACAACAAACTGTAAAAATTGACTTTCATCGGCTACACCATCATCAGTAGCTAACATGCGAAGGTCTGTAATACGCTTATAACTAATTTCCTTTACTGTAACAGTAAAAGGTTCATTAAAAACTTTTGATAATCGAGTGATTTCTAGGTCCTTTTTAGCTGCCTCTTTTAATGTATCTAGGTCTTTCTCCATCAATTTGTCAATGATATTGCTCATCTATTAGTCCTCCACTTTATCAATCACATCAAACTCTGTAAACGTAAAGTCTACAGATTCTTCTACCAATGTGCCTACTTTCCAGTTGGCAAGGTCTAAGGAATCAAAGGTTACATCATACAATGTTACTGTTTCTACACCTTTAGCATCAGGATCATCTAATTGAATTACTAATTGGCATACAGTGGCTTTACCTTTTTTTAGATTTTCAGCCATTTTACTAATCATCAAAGAAGATACTTTGTTCATAGTTAAACTGCCTGTACCTTCATAACCAACATATTTATATTGTTTACTCATTGTCTTGGCTTTTTTAACTTCTTCTTTGCTTAATTTAATTGTAGCTTTAACTGCGGTAGCTTGCGATACCAAAGAACCATCTAACCACACTTGCCCATGAGAGCCTGTCATTACCTGTTGCGCTGCAAAATTCTCCATGTGTCCCTCCTATTAAATATTAATTGGTAATTGGATATCTTCCATTGCATCAAGCGGTCTTACTTTTGCTTTTAAGAATACAATCTTCTTAGTATCCAATTTTTTAACTTCATCATCACTCATTTTTGCTAATTCTTCTTTTGTGAATAAGCCATGTGATAATTGGTATGTTCGAACTGCTTCACAATCAATTTCACATGTGGAGTAATCTTTTTGTAACAATCGTTCATTTTCTAATTGTTTAAAGTATCCTAAAATCGCACTAATTAGCAAACATTTGTTTTCATAATCATTTGTATATTTGCCAATGTAAGAATCTTGTGCAGTTTTTCTGATATCGTCATAAATCATATCCATAATGTCTACTATTTTGATTGTTTGATATCCTTCTAGCTTTCCTTGGCTTGTTGTTACCAAAGAGTTCATAGCACGGCTCATTTTAAACTTTTCGCCATCATACCAAATGAAGAATTTACCTTCATTTACCATTGCATCCATTTCATCTTGAGTGTGTCTATCACAATCAATTACTTCTGCTAATGGTGCATATGTAGCACTTTGTGTCATATTTGTGCCTGCCACAAGACCTGCAATGCGTGCAGTATATTCAGCTGGTTTATATTCACGATCAGCTGTAAACACTTTTGTATTACCAAAATTGATTACACCTTCATAATCTGCATTAGAACCCGGTAATACAACCTTAATTTTTTTGAACTTATTTTCACGTGCTGTTTTTACCCACGTTGCAACATATTCCAATTGAGCATTTTCAATTGTTGGAATTGCTAAATAATCAAATCGTTCTGTAAGCATTGCTTTTAATGGTTCTTGGAATCTATCAGCACCAGTTTTATCGCCACCTTGTTGCATCATATACACAACAATTTTTAATGGTGGTTTATTGTAACCCTTCAATGCTTTTAAAATGTAATCCTTGTTTTTATCTGATAATTCTTCTGGAATATCATCTACTGTATATACCAAAAATGGATTAGGTAATACTTCATGACCATTTGTTTTTGTTGCTAATTTATCAATTACCTGTTTAGTATCTTCTAAAATTAATGCAACAATTCCCCTTTGGGAACGTTGAATGGCTTCAATACCAGCTTCAATAAATTTAACTACAACTGTAGGCATTCCTAATTTAGCCATTATTTATCCTCCACTTCTACTGTTAATTTAACATCACCCATTGTGATTCCTTCTTCTTTCATTCTTTCAATACGTCCTGTTGTATCCATGAATGTAATATCCATTGTAATTTGAAGAATATCATCTTCTTCTCCTACTCTATCTTGTTGAATATCATCTACATGTAAATAACGATCGCCAACAGGAAAACCCATTTGAAATAATAGTAAGAATTTATCAAACACTGTTAAATAGTGTTCTTCATCCTTATCTTCATTACTTGGAAAATATGTAGCAATAATAGTTACATTTCTTTTAATGAAATTCTTTGTTTGCATTTCTGAACTCATTAAAAGTTTTACAAAAAAGCACGGCATAGTGAATTCTTCTAAAACTTCATCACTATATACCGTGCATCCATATTCTTCATGTATTTTCTTTGCTACAGCTTTCCATATTGCCACTTGTGATAATCGGTTAGCCATCTTTTATTCTCTTCCTCAACATTTTAAACATGTGTTCACCAACAGCTGTTCTTATATCATTTCGATTTTTTTCAACCGTCCTTTTAAAGAAAAATGTCCCCTGTTTGAATCCTTTTATTTTTCCATGCATAGTTTTCATGACATGCCCACGCTCTACTAAGTGAAAATGAGGTGATGTATTCCGTAAAGTTGCTTCTAGCGCTCTACTACTACTGCCATTAATAGTCATTTTCCAACTTTTTGAAATTTTCCGTTTTCTCCCTTTACCTACAGGTGATGCGCTTACTAATTCTTTTTTCATTCGATTAGCTTCTTTACGCATCGCTTTTTCTGTTTCTACAGGATACGCTTTAATATATTTATCCAATCTCCCCATGAATGTTTTAATATTCATTATTTTCCTCTTTTATAGATATGGCACATCAATTCTAATTTTGTATGTTCTTCATATGGATCAATTACAGTTTTAACTTTATAGACTACATCCTTATATTTAATTAGCACACCATCAGTTATTCCAGTTCTATATCTGATTGTAATTTTATATAATTCGTCTACTTTTTCTTTATACATTTCAAGATATTGCCTGCCACGCAATGGTTCTATCCTTGCCCAAATTCTATTAGGTATCAACCTAACCAGTTTTTGTTTAGTTATTCCATCGTGTTCAATATCTTGATACGCTAGTACTTCAATTCTTTTCGTCAATCTTCCGATTCCGTCCATATTTAGCATTTTATGTCTCCTCGCTTGGATAATTCTTAGATAATGCAATATGGCGAATTAATGGCCCTAGCGTAAATGGCAAATCATGTACAAATGTTTTAGATGAGGTTGCTTCCCTATTTTCGTACCAATGAGCAACCATATATTGTACGGCTCTACGATATAGTGGATCGTCAATATATGGTTTCCCAGTCATTTGCTCAATGTACGTGATAGCGGCATTTATAGATTCCTCAATAAATACATCATCTTCTGTAATATCTTCATCTATTCGTAGGTATAGTTTTACATCCGCTACCGTCAACATACATTACACCTATGCTTTCTTAGCTAATTTAACCAAAGAACTTGTATCAACAGGCTTACCATCACAAATCATTGTAGATTTACGAACAATATCATCTGTTTCATTATCTTCATATGTTTTTACACCAATTTGATAGTTAGTGTTCAATGCATAATCTTCAAAACGATAAATAAACGCTACAATATCACCAACTGCAGCCGCATCAAGATTTTTAAGATAAGGCACAATCAATACGCCACGACCAAGAATAGATCGTTCAGGTTTTCCACCCATACCATAGTTAACACGTGCAATTGGTTGACCATTCTTATCTGTCATACCTGCAATATTCATGAATGTTTTCTTTGTCATTACCCATACAGAACCTTCTTCATATTCAACAGGCAATTCAGCTTCTGCTTTAACTAATGTTGCATAATCAAAATCTTTAACATCCAACTTCACGCCAGCAGCCGCATCCTTTAAAATGCCTGTAGGCTGACCATTACCTGTACCATTGATAATTGCATTTTCAATTGCTTTTACCATGGCTTTAGATACATTATTGGAAATCATATTTTCAAAAGCGGATAATGCCATTACAGATGTTTCCAAAGAAATTGATACACGGCATTGTAATTTAAAGTGGCCAAACTGAATATTACCAAGCGATGCTTTTTGACGTTCAGAGCCTTTACCTTCTGCCACCCATGTTGCTACAGGCATTACATTATTTGTAGGAATTGCAAGACCAGATTTAAAGTTTGTATTGGTAACTAATGGCAATACCATGCCAACTTTTTCCATTTTTTGAACAATCTTGTTCAAAACTGTTGGTGGAATTACTGCGCCAATATCTGTAGTTAATGTGTTTTCATTTTGACGTAATTCTGCAGGAATTGGTGTGTTATTCATTACATATTGCATGAATGCATTACGGTATTCCATGGAATCAAATACTTCTGCACCTTGTGTACGTTGTTCTGCTACAGGTACAGGCACTGTAGTAGCAGTAGGAACAGTATTCAAAATTGCAGTTCTACGTTCTAGTTCTGTTTCTTCTGCTTCCAATGCACGTAATTCTGTTTCAATTTCATCAAGATTCAAGTTAAGCTGTGTTGTATCTTCCAACATTGCACGTAATTCTGCTCTACGTTGTCTAATTTGTTCCAAACGATTCATATTATCTCTCCTTTTAGGTAATAAAAAAACACGCTTACTACGTGTCTAATACTTTTTATGTCATGGCCAATAATGTTAGCCATTTTCTTTTTTCGATATCTTCATATCTCTCATAGTCCCCATTTGCCCTAGCACTAACCGATGTGCCTTTATATGCAGGGTTATCTACAATAGATACGTCATATACCGCTTTTACTGATTTAATTTTTCGTGTATATACTTTATTTTCTCGGTCAATCTCTTCTTCTTCACCATTAACAATAAAGGCAAATGACATTTTATTTAGATCACCACGTTTAATTAAAGAATACACATCGTTTCCAATCGAAGTATCTGCTACATTACCTGTCAATTTCAATCCTTTTTCATCAACAGTTAACTGCAATGTTCCACTAGCGGTTCTGGCAAATAGCATACCGCCATGATTGTAATTCAATACGCATTGACTAAAATCAGTATTATCAAATGCGCCCGGTAAAATCACTTCACGATATTCATACCCAGTATATTCAGATTTCCAAATTAGCGTTTCTTCATTAAAAACTGCAGCATATCCTTCTACTGTTCGTGTTTGAATATCATCAGTATCATTCTGTATCGCTTGCACCGTCATCATTCGGTGTTCCATTTTTCGGTTCTTCCTCATTTGTATCACCTCCTTTCGATGCATTTATTTGATATTGTGAAAGGTCTTTATACTTGGCGAAATTAAGACTTACTAAACGTTCATCGCCACCTTCTACACCTTCATAACCAAAAATTTCACGGATTTCATTTACTGTAACAGCACCAGTAGGTAATAGTGTTGTACAAATTTTAATTCTACTTGCAACTGACATATAGGATAGTCTATTGCTTTCAACTATTACTTCATTTCCATGCCCCTTTTCACGACTTGTAAATAATTTTTCTGTAAATTCCTGTGTTAATTTAATAGCAATTGGCTCTAACACAGATTCATAAAACGCTATGTATTCGTCCTCGGTATAATTACCACTAACAATCTTTTCATTTAATCCAAAATGTTTATACACCATATCTCTTGCAAAATCCATCTGACCTTTATTAAAGGTGCTGATAGTTGTTGTTAACTGTTGGAATGTAGCTTTATTATCCAATGTAGCAATACCACTACCATTTTTATTTGATACATAGCGATCTGTAAACTTCTCCCATAACACTTGTTGGTCATCTTCACGTACAGTACCCTCAAAATTGATAATACCACGTAAAGAGTTGCCATTTTTTACAGAGTTTATAATCGCTGCCTTTACTGCATGAAGTAAATCTAAGTCCTCTTTTAAGGCTCTTGAATTATCTTCGCCAAACAGTTGATGACTGTTAAAGTGCCTTTTAATATGAATCACAGCATCATATAGTACAGTCATGCTTTTACCATTAATGAATTGGAATTTCACATATAAATTATTTTCAGTATCTACCTTAATTTCAACACTGCCAAAATCCAATGGATACAGCCCAGTAATCACACCATTTATATCACGCTGAATATAAATGAAAGCATTGTTGTAGTTAAAGTACTGTGCAACAACCTTTTCAATAAATTCACTAGCTGTCATAAATGGATTAGGTCTTGTCCCTAATATATGATTGATAGATTGTAGCCCTGGAACCATTCCCGCATCAGTTCGTCTAACATGTTTTAATTTCATTTTCCCAAGATGTCTAGCAATCGTATCCGTACAATCCCTAAACGTTGTATCCGTATATGGTACTCCTGTAAAAGGTGTGAATACATTTGTATATCCATCTAAAAACTCTGCTCCAGTTAAATTAGCTTTATCTGTATTGCCAAATCCAAATATTTTATTAAAGATGTTTCGATAGTTCATCATCTCACCTCCTTTCTTAAATTACATTGTGGTAATCCTCTTGGTTTCGTTCATACTCAACATATGCATCTAGCATTGATGCAAATCCATCAATCCTTTTCTTTGCATGAATAGATTTAGTTGGTTGGATGTTACCATTACGATCTATATCTATTTCCACATTAGCCATGCACCATTTCAATATAGGATTGTTGTCATAGTTTATTAATTTTGCTTCTAGTTCTGCACCTAGCGCTTTCATTGGTCCACTCAAGGTTTTCTTACCTTGAATGACTGGATTCATTACAGACCGCCCAAACTCTGATTTCATATCTTCTACAAAATATGTAGCACTCCATCCGTCGTAACCACATTTATATAAATAGATATCATCTTCCATTTGTCTCTCTTTAAACCATTCAACAATTAACCTATAGTCAATTCTATTGCCCGGTGATTTTCGTATAAATCCTCTTTTATACCACACGTCATACGGTACTTTATCTTCATTTACTCTTTTTTCAAATAAATCTTCTGGTATCCAGTACATCTGCTTAATATATTTAACTGGATCATTAGGGACCATGAACAGCAATGTGGCACATGTTAAGTCTGTAGTTGCAGATAAATCTATACCACCTATACCATATCTAGGTTTTAACACTCCTATATCAAATGTTGCTGTATTATTTAATTGTTCAAAGGTTAAGAATGCTTCTGATGATGTTTCACGAACATTGAAGTCTTTTGTAAGGAGATTAGTTACATGAATTGGATTATTTTGTGCAGATTTAACTTTTTCAGCTAATTGACTAACACTCTTAATCGTTCCCAACCCCGGATTAGCTTTTGCCCAGCAATTAGGGTCTGTCCATTCCTTGCGACTATCTAACTCATAAATTATTGGTAAGATGCGTTCATTTTTATAACCTTGCTCATCATCATACCCATCTACAATCTGACATGCCTCATCATATTTAATATCGTAAATGCTTTCACGAACTGTACCAGCTGTACTGGTAATAATAGTTAGTGGTTGCTCACGTGCGCTCATACCATCAACGATAACATCATATAAATTCTTATCTTTGATAGCATGTAGTTCATCAATTAAGGCCCCATGAACATTTAATCCGTCAAGATTATTTGAATCGGATGCAAGAGGTACAAACTTACCATCATTCACATCACACAAAATTCTATTTACACGAATATGACAAACTTTATTTAGCGACTTACTTTTTTTAATCATTTTAGCCGCTTCATCCCATATAATTTTTGCCTGGTCTCTCTTTGTTGCAGCACTATATATTTCAGCACCCATTTCACCATCCGCAATCAATAAAAAAAGGCCTATTGCGGCCGCTACAGTGGACTTACCATTTTTACGTGCCACTATCAATATGAGTTCTTGATATTCTCTTGCTTTAGTATCTTTATCAACAAATCCAAATAATGCCGCAATCATAGCTTTTTGCCATAATTCTAAAATTACTGGTTTCCCTGCCCATTTACCTTTAGAATGTTTGCAAAACAGCTCAATGAAATCAATTGCAACTTCTGCCCTGTCTTTATCATAAATATATTGACTAGGGTTTTCTAACTTATCGACTAAATGCTTGTACACTCTACGAACACGATCAGATACAACTATTTCACCATCAATGATTTGGTTATAGTATTCTCTGATTGGGTTCATCGTCTAACACGTTCCATAATAAATTTTTTAAATTCTTCGTCATCATCTTCATTTTTAGTCTGTGGCAACTCGCTCAACAGTACTTTTATGATAGCAATATAATTTTTCATCAACGTGTTATATGCTTTTGATTCAGTCGATTCTTTTTTGCCAAATTGATTATTTCCATTGCAGTATTCTTCCACAAATCCAACTTTTTCTAACTGAATTTGTAGATCATCTAACTGCATTTCCATGTGTACAGCTTGCTCAATTGATTTTCTAATTAACTTTTTCTTTTCTTGTGGAAGTTCCTTGAAAATCTTGTTATATTCTGCAATTCTCTTCTTTTTTATTTTTTCTTTTTCTTCATTTGTCAACTCCAATCACTCCTTTGTTAACCACACCCCTCACATGTGCGACCTGCGTTTTAAACGAAACTGCTGCCCCGGTGTAGAAAAAAATATTTTCACTATAAAAATATGGGGGGGGAGTCAATTGTTATCACATTCATTATCATTTATGGCTACTAAATCACCTAACTCATTGAATATCATTCCACGTGTCGGTCTAACTAAGAGGCTTGCGCCACTCGTTAATCCATTAGGTATAGTCATAGCATCTAGTTCAGCATGTATAGCATTATGACATTCAATACATAAGAACATAAGATTATCCCAACCATACGCAACCGCATCATTGTTTATGTTGTTAGGATTTAGTGGCTTTTTATGATGTACTACCCAACGTTGCCTAGTCCCATCTGCCTTATTGATACTTTTTAATCCATGGCATCTTTCACATATATAGAGCTTTGATTCTGCATATGCTCTTGCACATCGTCTCCATCTATATGAATTATAGAAATTTTTAGAATACTCTTTTGCCATTTTTTAAAATGTCTCCTTTTTTCTAGGCCTCTACATTTTTACGTCATATCCCATTGCTCTACGATTAATTGTATACACTTCATCATATGTTATTCCCTCACGTTCAGCTACTATCTTTAAACAATCTTCCTTCATTGGATATTGTCCGCTATGAGTATTGATATGGCATTGTGTGCATAGTTGTATTAGATTTTCTCTAATATCTCCACCACCACTACCACGTGTATTTATATGGTGTGGTTCAATTGTTGTTCTGTTGCCACACACTTCACATATTTGTGAGCGAACTTCTTGTATCGTTTTTCGTGAGTTAATTCTTTTGTGTTTCATTATTTCTCCTCAATTAAAAAGGACTACATCATATCGTGTTATGCATCCGATGTAATGTAGTCCTTTTATGTAGTTTTCCGAAGGAGGCAAGTAGTGTTCAACTCGTTTATGCCCACATACAGTATCTCATATATTGAGTGTCAAATAATAGCAACCTTTTTATAAATTTCCTCAAAATTTTTGATTGCTCTCTTATGTAGATTGTGAATGTTCTGTCTTGAACATCCTACTAGCTCCGCTACTCTCTCCCATGTACATCCGTTTATGTATCTATCAATTAGTACTGTTCTTTGTTTAGTACTATGGATCTGATTAATCATAAACCTTGCACGCTCCCTTTCTTGAAAGTATGTGCTCCATTCTCTCATAATCTCATCTGTAACCGCATCAAGGTTAGCAACTTTATCTGCAATGGTTATTGGTTGCCTACCACTAATTCTTTCCTTGCTATAGTCAATTGCTTGTAGGCTCATTATATCCTGTCGCAATCTAAATATTTCTCTCTCCTTACATCTAATATTCAAATCGGTATCTCTGATTTGAATTAAATATTCCCTTCCTGTCATCGACTAATATCCCCTTGCTTATTAAGATATTCTTCCCATTCCTCAAGAGAATATATTTTTATATTTCTTGCATTAGCATAAGCCCATTCTCCAATGCAGCCTTTTGAGTGTTGCCAATCTCCACATAATATTAATACTGAACACTTTTCCAACATATCTAAACAAATTTGTAATCCCTTAGCATACTCTTTTTCAAAATATAACATAGAAAAATTATGTAATGGAGATAGATATACATTATTTCTATCTTTTAATACTAACTTTTTCATGATTTTATCTATTGCTATCTGATTACTATTTATGACATCATCACAACTTAGTTTATTTGTGCTACCAAATGGATGCGCTACATATATCAATCTCCTATTCATTGTGTAACTCCTTTAGTTTGTAGATCATTAACATGGAACACATGGCTATCATCCGCATCAATTGCATCTATTGCCTCTTCTATTTCTACACTTTCAAATAGCTTTGCTTGCGCTCGTTCTCCTTTTACAAACATTGCTACTTCTTTTAGAAACTCTGCAATGATTTTATGTTCTTCTGTTCCTACTGGTAGCCATTCGCTTACTACTTTACATAAGCTGCCAGCTTTATTTTCTAAACCGCCAGTTACCTTTACTTTATCAATCAATGTATCATCATGTTTGTTATATTTAATTCCCATTCCTACCATGTAATACATGTTTGCTGAAAATTTGAAAGTTGGAAACCACTGTAAAAATAATTCTTTCATCTTATCGTATTGTCAAATCATTTCTGGCCTGTATAAGTCTTTTGTTTTTAACTGATATGTTTCATCACACCTTCCGTTATGTTTCATATATGTTACTTTGGTATATTCTCCAAATGATACACTTAACACTCTAATCATTCTATAACCCCCTTAATTCTCTTTCTTTGGTTCGCCTTGCTTGTAATAATTGTTTCTGTTGCTTTTCTTCACATTCCCATTCACCACATAGCATCTTATTAGCTTTGTTTGTGTAAAAACGCTTTCCACATTGTACACAATATCTTGCGTACTTATATGCTTTCTCCATGCGCTCTCTATTTTCTTTTGCTACTTGCTTTGCCGTCTTGCGTGGCACTACAGGTTTCCCTTCCATACAATCTGGGCACCATGTGTTATGGTCTGCTGGTGTATATAGTCTATCGCACCTATGACATTTTCTTTGCATCTTTTTCTCCCTATATTAATTCAAACTGAACTATTTCATCTTCTACATACTTAGCAAGCGCTATTAAATTGCTACAAAAATTATGCTCACATTCCCAACCACTTTCTAATTCATTTAGCTTTACGTCATTTTGAACTAAGTATTCTTTGCCATTGTATTCTCTAATTTCAAATTTAGAATCTAATATTTTGTTGATTGTCCTAATAACATTTTTCATTGCATCTTTGTAACTCACTGTATCTTTTATCCAAACATCTTCAACATCAATGTCTTCGTCTTTATTAAAATATTCGATTCTAACTCTCTTTATTCTAGGAATTTCTCTGCAATCACAAATATAGTACATATAATTTTTCCTTTAACTATTTAAATATATTTTTATCATTCATTATTTTCTATGAATGTTCTCCTAACTACTTATATATATTTCACATCGCTTTATTATTGACTTAACTAAATCTATCGGAATATTTGACCTTGTATTATACCTATCCCTGTGCTTTTAATTCTCTTTCCCATTGTCCTATCTCTGTATACTTTTTATTTTGCTCTCTACATTCGTCCACATATAACTTGCGCCATATCAATAATTCTGACCTATGTATTTTCATCTGGTAATCACCTCAATCTCTTACTGTGCATCCATACCGTGCTTTCCGCATTTTATATCTGATTGTTCTCACGTTATCCCCTATATAGCTATATGTATCAATTTCTTTGTATCTCTCTTTATTTCGTTCATCTAGTTTTGCTCTATACTCTAAATAGCTTTCACATTTGCTATGGCAATCTACTTCTCTAAACTTGCACTCTCTGCATGGTACATCCATAGTTTCCTCGCCCATTCATTAAATTCACGATTCACCTTGTAAGCATTTCTTTTGATTCTTGCAGTTAATAATTTATCAGAAAGAATTATCACGTATCCACAACGTGGTACAAATATTCTTTTTCCTTCCTTTGTTCTGCATTTTACGATATGATCATGTGCTTTACACACATTTCTATATCTATCATTCATGTTCATATCCCTCTAATTTATTCCCTACTACTTTTACCTTGCCATTATTTATAATGAACGCTAAATCAAAATCTAGTACCGCATCAGTTTCTTGGTTTATTGTTTTACATCTCCATTGAAATTTATCCGTACTATAATATACTTCCACCACCAAAGGAGTATCCTTTATTGATTTACAATCAAATTCTATGTAGTCCTTTTCGTATAGCCTCTTTCCTGTGATGTCTTTAGCTTCACTTCCTCTGCATAGTGTTCCATCTGCAATTGGTATCCATGCGTAATTATCATTTTGCACTGCCAGCAATCTAATTTGTGAGTAACTTTGTTTTATCTCATCACTACTGACCCATTCTGTTTTATTTGTTCCTAATCTAAGGCCTTTATAAATGAGTGGTCTCATACTTCCTCCTCGTTTTTCCTATGTAGGTTATTTACCAATACAGCTTTTAGGAAATGGCGGATATACTGCCTATCCTGTTTTATTTGCTTGCCGCATCAATTCAGCATATATTTTTTATGTTCTATAAATCTTTATTGGAGCATATGCAGAACAGTCTTCACATTCTTCTTTCTTTAGCCAATATAATGTACCTGCAGTTTTACCTTTGAATACTTTTATTGATGTTTTCCCTTTAGGGCAAGATGGCTTCACCCATAACGCACCGCTTTTAGCTGGTCCAAATGAATGACTGCATATCTTTCTTGGTCTACCTCTTCTCATTTTTTATTTCCTCCTAGAATGGAATATTCTCATCATTGTCTGCAAACCCATTATCAAAGTTACTTGCTGCGCTTTCATTTTGTTTAAGTCCATATGTAAGGTTTTGTGCCACTACTTCTGTTACATATCGTTTTGCTCCTGTTTTATCTTCATAGGATCTAGAACGCAACTCACCATTCACGGCTACAAAATCACCTTTACGTAACCCACTATAAAGTTCTGCATCAACCCAACACACAATATTGTGGTAGCTTGTACTTTGTACTTCATTCACGTATTTATTGGTTGCCATTCTAAATGTAAGTACTGGCTTTCCTGTTTTTGTATATCTTAATTCCGCATCAGTTACTACATTACCGCTTAAATACACTTGATTTATATTTATCATTTACTTCTTTTCCTCCCATGTTCTATACTCACTACTAATGCCATAGATAAACTATTGCCATTCCTAATACTACCCCTATCACAATTCCTATTCTTAGTAATTCCATTCTTTACCTCCTCAATCTTTATCAATCTGTAAAATCTATATGGATATCCTTCATCAGATACTGATTCAACTATGCTATCTGTTTCTACGTAATATCCTTTAGGTGGCTGAATATAATCTCTCCATTCGCTTGGTTTTAGAATTTCCGTTTTTACTTTCGGCTTTTCTAAATTCTTGCTACTAATCCATCTACGCTTAAATGCATCTTCTTTTTCTGAATAACATGCACTCCTTTTTTCTTTTACAAAATAACTTGCCAATCTAATTGCATCTTCTGCCCTACCTTGATACAACATCAGCTTATGCATACCATGTGGCCAAAGTTCATTGATTTCATCTGAATACAATTCAGCATTATTGATGATCATGTGAAAGTGGATTCTTGTTTTTCCCTCTGCAATATAGATGTACTTTAATTCCTTACCCAGTTTTTTATATCTACGTTTTAACCGTCTCATAAAATTCTGCATATCTTTCTTTGCATCTTCCCATGTAGCTGGCTGTTCTTTATATGTAAGAGTAAGATAACAATCATTTGTATTGAAATTGTTATCAATCAACATACGCAGCATTGCTTCTGCTTGTTTTTCATTTTGCTTTTTCATAGCTTCTGGTGTGATGCTTTTCTTTTTTACACGCTTGCCATTCTTTCTATAGGTTCTTGATGTGTGATGATCAAGTACCTCTATCATATTTTTAGATATGACTTTTCTGCGTTTCCTCATCGTAATTTATCCTCATGGTCGATTTGTTAATATGTTATATCTAGTTAATTAGGAAACATCGACTTTATCGATATTTCCTAGAATTAGCACGCCATGTATGATATAATTACATTAGGTTAGTTACGTAATTTACGTACATGAATTGGCTGCTTTAATTAGTGGCCTTTTCTTTTTGCCTTGGATACTTGCAATGCATGTCCCCTTTTTCAACTTCTAAATACTGACATGCATCGCAATGTTCCATACATATAGACCCTTTAGCCTGTCTACAGTAAATGTAGGCACGGCTTTTTTTATTTTCTTCATTACAGATTGCACAATATGGTTTATTCATTTAATTCACTCCATATGTTGTACCTAACTGATTCCATTAGTGATATATCACCTTCTCGTATAGGACCATTCCCTGTGATTCTAATATTCCAACCATCTTGTTTTTGTTTTAGAAAAATGATTCTTCCATTTCCTAGAATTGAAAAATTTAGTAGTCCGCCTTTTCTGTTATAAGTTATTGAACTAATCTTTTCTCTTAGTAGTTCTATCTCTTCCTCATTGAACTTTAGGTATCTTCCTAGCAGCGTAAGACCTCTTTCTTTTGTATTCATGTTTCATCACCCCCTTTAATGTGCTTAACATAAATATGATTGCCCCTGTTAAAAGCATCATCAAAACGTTTAATAATATATTCCAGCCATGTAGAAACTCTATGCCTCCACATAAACCTAGAATCATTACCCATAACACCAACTGTATATTTGTGATAATCTCTAACTTAGTTCGCATTGTTACGCCCCCTTTAGCCACTTCATATGTTGCCCTTTCATCCATGCTTCAAATTTATCTACATGAACCAGTGTTTGTTGTGGTCCTAGTTGCATACATATTTCATTGAACTTTCCTTCATTACGGATCATATCTATTCTTCTATAGATGTACATTTTGCTACGCCCCCATATCTTAGCTAATGTGCTGATAGGCACGTATTTGGGTTGAACACTTTCCATAACTACATATTCCTTTCTATTTCATCTTATTTTTATAATTGGTATAATCACCTTGAAAGGAGGTGATTATATGGCTATAAACAAAATGGCTTTACGCCAAATTTGTAATCACTCAGTCGAAAGTTCTTTATCTCTAATAGATGTGAATGAACTTATTGCTGCAATAAAAGAATCTGATGATTTCCAAGCTTCTGAAAATCTAAAAGATATTCTTACCTCAGTAATTTCAGAAACACTATTTAATGTTTTAACTAACTTAGATCGGCACTAATTATTTTGCTTTTCTTTACTAAAAGAGTGCAGTTGCAGCTGTACTCTTTTTCTATATTTTTAACTGTTTTCATAACTTCCTTTAACTCATTTATATCTGTTATTAGAACTTCTATTTTTATATTCATGATTTATTCTCTTTCCTTTTTAATTTATAAAAATAAGTTGGCAAATTTGCTGCATGATTAGCTGGCATTGGTATATTTACAACAATAATAATTGCAATATTAACCTTTATATTCTCGTAATATTTAGAATCGTTAGTATTACTGCAATAACAAACATTCCCAAATTAACTCTTGTGCAATATCTTATGTCTTGTAATTTTCCCTCTAGTGATTGGTCTTTTTTATATTTCAAGGCATTAAAATATTTAACTATAGTCCATTTTTTTTGAGCCGCATCATGTGGCTCTTTTTTTCTATCCATTTATACGTCCTTTAGTCCTCTTACAACCTTCTTAACAACACCTAAATAACGTTCAGATTTTTTACCAATACCAAATGCCTTTATTACAGCCATTGTGATAAGGGCATTTTCTACTTCATTCCCAAATGCTTTCGTGTACCAAGCATCTTCAATTACCACTCTGTCCATAATGTTTTTCATTTGAATAAATGTTTTTGCTAAATTATTTACAGCCTCATCAATAGATAATCTGTTGTCATGCTCTAATGAGTTGCTATCTAGCGCTAACTTCATATGTTCTCTTAGCTTAGGATTAATAATGATTTCTACTTTATTTGTAGGTTGATTTATAGGGTTTGCTTGAACTTTCAGTTCATCCACAATTACTTCATCAATCATATTAACTATCGTTCTATGTTTTGATTTTTCACATGGATCATAATGTATTACTTCTTTAATAAGGCTCTTAGCTTCAATCAACTTAACAATTCGCCTTTGACTAACCTCTTTACGCATCTCATTCATTAATGCATTACTATTCTTTTCCATTGCTCTTTCCTCTTAACGATTTAGATTAATCCTGTGCATCAAATATTTATTGGTTTGCTCTTCTTTCATATAGTCATCTATCATTATGATTGAGCTGATATATGTTTTTACCGCTTGTGAACGCAATTGTTCGTCTACATCGTCTTTATGTGGTACTGTTAATACCTCTTTTAGTCTGTTTTTTATTAGTTCTTTAATTTCTTTCATCTGTATTTCCTCTGTATCAGTTATATCTAAACGTATTAAGAAAAACTTTTTCTCTTGAGCCCTTCAATGAAGAATTGATGACCTTTACATTCAGCTAAACCACAATTATATTTTTTCTTTAATACCCAACAATCACATATGGTTTTTAGTTTTGCCCCACAATGTTCGCAGAAGTTTCCATCCCATACTTCTACATTACATTTGGGGCATTTTATTGTTTTTTTCTTCATATGTTTTCACTGTTCTTTCTGTAACGGTAACTTTGAAAGATAAGTAGCTTCATACTCTAATACAGTAGATACACTAAGAAGGATTTCATTTGCCCCTGCATATGTAAGTCCTTCTTTTTGTTTTAATAAGGAAATTACTTCCATTACAATTGGATCTTTATATGACTCTTTTACTTGATATAGTTGAGCATTATTCATTGGTTGTTTTAAGTCTTTCATTTGATTTCACCTCTTTGTTTTATTTTCATCATTTATTCATGTATAATATTTTTTGATAGGATAATAACCCAATGCTTCAATTAGAGAAAACTTCTGGTATTACTCGATTACGTGATTTTGATTTGATAACGTATTTTGGCACATCCTATGAAAGGAGGTGATTATATGAGTTTTGATTTAGTGTCATGTATTCTTATATTTTTGGGCATAATTTGTATTATTTTATTAACTAACCTATATAAGTGGTATAGAACTAACAAAATATATAATTTATATGTTGAGTGGCTTAATAAATCCGAAGTAACGTTTAATATTCAGCATTACAAATCTGAAGTATTAAGCTTGGTTGCTGTTGTCCCGGCCAAAATGATTGCTTATAGTCAACTACTCGGTTACGGGCAAATTGCTACTGGTCAGGCTTATGTTATGGACCAATTCCCATCCAGAAGAGAAGATTTTGCTTCAGCAATTTTACAAACAATGGAAGAGGCAATAGGTTATTATAAATTTCAAGTACGGCAATGTATTAACCCTATTTATTGGATTGAATCCTTTGTTTGGTTGCCAAAGCGATTGACTACTTTTTTAGGTCTTAATTCAGAATTAAAAGCAATGAAATTAGTTAATCTTTTCTTTCAACTAATCTATTGGGCCATACTCCTTTTGAAATTCTTTGGGTATGATCTCATTCCAATCCTTCATCATGTATTGCCCTAATATATAGCCACCTAAAAACATTATTGCCTTATCTAAAATCCCAGCCATAATAGCAAGTTTATTTGTGATTGCTAAAATAACTAGAGTTGCCATTACCTTCATAAGAAGAAATGCAAACTTAATAGCAATACCTTTTATAAGAGCCGCGTTATTTGGCTCTTTTTTTTTATTCATTTTATTTCACCTCTTAATTTGCACGGTTTTCCGTGCTTATTTTGTAAAAAAAAGACGATAAATCTCTTGTGGCGGTAATGGTTCAGCTTTGCTTTCATTTGCCACCTTATCGATTTCCTTTTGAGTAAATGGAACTCTGTTGCCAAGGCGTTCGTATATTTGCGTACTGCCAATACCTAGAAACTCTGCAAACTTATTGATTGTTCCATAATTTTCTTTAATGAATATTCTAAGATAGTCATAATTAAAAGCCATTCTATCACCTCTCTTCTTTGTACGGCTTTCCGTGCTTTAATGATAACCTATTATTTATCTTGTGTCAACGCTTTTCCGTATTTAAGTTTAGTTTATACTTGCTTTTATTCGTTTTTCCGTATATAATAACTGTATCAATAAACATTTAGGAGAACTTAAAATGAAAGAGCAATTTATAGAACGTTTAAACTTAATTCTTCAAAAACGCAATTTAAGTCAAGCAGATTTATCTAAAATGACTGGTATTCGTTCATCTTCAATTTCAGACTGGTTAAATGGTAAATATGAACCAAAGCAAGATAAAATTGCAATTATTGCAGAGGCTTTAAATGTAAGTCCTGTTTGGCTTATTGGTTATGATGAGCCTTCAACAAATCAAACTGAAGGTTACTATGTAGATCCTGAAACTGCTGAATTTGCTGAATATCTACGTACACGCCCAGAGGCTCGTTTATTATTCTCTGCCTCAAGAGGTATTTCTAAAGAAGAAATGCAAGAGGCAGTAAATTACATAGAATATATCAAATCTAGAAATAAAAAATAATACTATTAGGGGTTGTTAGTTTGATTATTAATATTATTGAGTGTGATATTCCTAATGTGAAAGCTGTTACATCTACAGGGGAAGATGAAGGTGTTCACAATATCTATATCCGTAAAAATATGTCTATTGAAGATATGAGAAAAGAAGTTGCTCATGAATTATTACATATCCTCAATGAAGATTTCCATGTTGACCAACATGTTAACCTCATTGAACATATGGTAAGACGAAAAGAACTTACAGATGATATGTTAGAAACTATAGATTTTTATCATCATGTCCTATAGTGTGTAGATTTTTTTAAGGAGGCTTGTCAAAAAGCTTATTTCATGGTACACTCTGTATACGGAATCTGGGGAGACTTAGAAATAAGTTGCAACCTGAAAAGAGCTGTGTACAGACATGTACACAGCTTTTTTATTATCATGAAACCATTTAAAGATTATGACGATCAAATTAAAATTTTACAAGCTAGGGGCCTTTTACCTATTATAAAAGATGATTCACTTACTAGTTCAGAGCTTGTAGATAGTAACGGATGCATATCCATTTCCGATAATCCTATCCCATATGCCAAAACTTTACTACAAACATATGGATACTACAATATTATTAATCTCTACAATAAACCATTTGTGAACAATGATACTTACGATAAAGATATGGATTTTTTCAAGCTTATGAGTTTACATGAAATAGATACTATAATAAAATCTCTCCTGTATTCTCCTATCTTTATGGCAGAACAAAAATTAAAAACCACTATTGCACACTCATTTGCACAAAAGTATGGCCCATTTGATTCAACATCTTTAGCTAATTATATTGAGCCTTATTTAGATCCTTCAAATTATAATCCTTTATTGAAAAATAAATATAATAAGCCTCAATGTAATGACCTTATAAAACATTTTACTAACATCTTAACAGATAACACTAAATATCCGCCTTTCAAACACTATCAGACTAAACATGGACATATTCCTATTTGGGTATTCATTAATAAACTTACCTTTGGTGAAATGAGAAAAATGTTTGAAGTATTGAACATACAACAGAATATCTCTAATGTTTTTAATTTAACACCATCTGAATTACGTAGTACATTAATTTATCTTAATAATGTTCGCAATGATTGTGCACATGGTGCGAATTTCTTTCAACAAACCTATCCAGCATTGAAATCATCTATTAAAATTATCTCTGATTTTGAAACAACCTTTTCCATTCACAAAACTTCTTCTATAGGGAATTTATTTACATGTCTTTGTTTATTAAAACCTTTATTACCAGTATTAGACTATTATAAAACATGTGATTCTTTCTTTAATGAAGTTTTTAAAACTGCGATTGCTAAACATCCATTACCAATCATTACTCCTTACGTAATGAATCAACTTGGTGTTACGAGCTTACAAGATGCTCAAGATAAATTATTTTATTTAAAAATATACAAATAAAAAATAGCCCCCTACTCTGCGCCAACAGAAGATGAAATTGATTTCTATCATCATGTATTATAATAATTTATGATTGCTTATTTTTTTAGGAGATAACTTTTATGTCTAATATTACTGATGAAAGGCTTGCAGAATTACGTAGATCTGCACCCCCACCATACGAACCTCAACGTTTACCTTTCGATACCTTTAATTTACTCACACCTGAATTAATTAAATTGTCTTCAGAAGCAAATATGGCTCTAGGTGAATATAAGGGCTTTTTAGTAAATACGCCTAATCCTGTTTTGCTTTTATCACCTATTACTACACAAGAGGCTGTATTATCTTCTAAATTAGAAGGTACACACGCAACTCTTGAAGATATTCTTAATCATGAAGCTGGCAACCAAACTGATATTCAGGATGATGAGTTAAAAGAAATCCTCAATTATCGTTCTGCATTAAAACATGCATTAGATACCATTTCACCATATAATCAATTGTCAAATCCTAATAGCAAAGAACCCTTAACAATAAAAATTATTAAAGAAATGCACGCCATTCTTCTAGATAATGTTCGTGGTTCTACTAAACATCCAGGGGATTTTAAAAAGTTACAGAACTATATTGGTGGCTATGATTTTATTTCTTATACTCCAGTTTCCCCTCAACTAACAGATTCTTATATGTCTAATCTAGAAACGTATTTACACTATGATGAGATAAACCCATTAATTCAAGCTGCTATTATTCATGCACAATTTGAAATGATTCATCCATTTGAAGATGGTAATGGACGTATAGGCAGATTGCTAATTCCTCTATTCTTTTATTATCGTGGAATTATTCCATCCCCTATATTCTATATGAGTTCTTATTTTGAACGTAATCGTGATGAGTATATTCATAATTTAGCCAATATTTCTAAAAATAATAACTGGGTATCTTGGATTTATTTTTTCCTAAGTGGCATAATTGCTGAATCTCATAACAATACCAAGAAAGCTTTAAATATTTTATCTTTATATGAGCAGTTTAAATCTTTAGGTGATTCTATAAAATCATATTACTTCATTCCGATTTTAGACTTTATTTTTCAGCATCCTATATTTACAAGTAAACAACTTATCGAAGAAATCAATGCTAGTAAGCAAACTGTATTTACACTTTTGAATAAAATGGTAGATCAAGATATTTTAATTAGTTCAGATAAAGCTAAAAACAGAACATTTATTTGTCCAAAATTATTAAGTATTATAGATAGTTAAGTCTAATATTTTAATCTTTTTTAGACTATATATTTTTATAGTCCAATATATCTCATTATATTGGACTATATTTTTTAATAGTCCAATATACAGAAAAATATTAGACAAAATAAAAAAGCCTCTATCTAGCTACTACTAGATAGAGGATAGATGCCTTAGAGACACCGCATATTTACATTATAACATACCTCTAAGGCTTATTTACTATACCATTTTTTAGCCTAGGAGGTATTTTTCATGTGGTGTGAAACCGTAACTACCAAAGCTGGTATTACTAAGTATAAATTTCAAGAACGTTATATAGATCCATATAGCGGTAAAACAAAAAGAATATCTGTTACCTTAAATAGTAATAGTAGGCAAGCCTACAAAATCGCACAAGCTGAATTACAAAATAAAATTGACTTGGCCACTAATACAGATATTGCAAAAGATATGCCATTGAATGATGTTGTATCTGAATATTTAGAATCTAAACGTGCATTTAGAAAATCATCTACACAATATAGTATGGATAATCTTCACAAACAGATTATGAAATGGTTTCCTGCTGATATATTATTGTCTAAGTTATCCCCTTATATTATCCAAAGTACCTTTGATAAATTTGCTTGCCAGTATTCCTACAATTATACAAAACTGGCACTTAGTCTTATTAGACAATCATTAAAGTACGCAAGGCGCATGGAATATATTCGTGATATTTCATTCTTAGACAATATCGAATTACAAAAACCAGTAGCGGATGTAGACCGCATCAAGAAACAGCGCTCTAAATTTCTAACTAAAGATGAACTAAAAGATTTACTATCACAATTAGATACTATCAATCATCATGTATCCCTATTATGTGAGTTTCAATCTTTAACTGGTCTTAGATTTGGTGAAATGGTAGCGTTGCGCACTCAAGACTATGATGTTGAAAATGCAGAAATTGATATAAACGCTACTTTGTCTACTCGTGGTAGTTTTTCAGACCCTGCTATGCGCCTTCCTCCAAAGAATGTTCATTCTATCCGCAAGGTGAAATTGGATGCACGTGCTGTACAAATTATTAATCACTTTATAACCGCTAATCAAGCAAGGCGATTATGGAAATCTAAATTTGCTGACCTAGGCTATATCTTTGTTACGGATGGTGGATTGCCATATGATCTACATTATGTAAATCGTACTATAAAAAAACTTGGTTTCCCAAAACCAGTAAGCACCCATACCTTTAGACATACTCATATTTCTATTCTTGCTGAATCTAATGTTCCTCTAAAAGCTATTATGGAACGTGTTGGCCACAATGAGCCACGTACTACACTTGCCATATACACTCATGTAACAGATGAAATGAAACAGGAAGTAAATGCAGCAATTACTAATATGGGTAAAGCACTTTCAAATAAATAAAAAGAGCCACCGCATCATCTGTGCAGTGGCTTTTTTCAACCCTCATATAAAAGGGGCAAATATTTATTTTTAAAAGGGGCAATAAAGGGGCAAATTGTTGTTACAATGCGTTACAATTTGTTACTCTTTATCTTTTAAATATCCTTGTAAATGCTTTGTCTGTTACAGTTTGTTACAATTCGTTACAATCTGTTAAATCACAAATAGAAATGGTGCGGTTGGAGGGACTTGAACCCTCACGAGCGTACGCTCACCACCCCCTCAAGATGGCGTGTCTGCCATTCCACCACAACCGCGTGAAATACAAAAATGGTGCCTCAGGACAGAATCGAACTGTCGACACACGGATTTTCAGTCCGTTG
>ERZ772971.240-NODE-240-length-36544-cov-8.781934_pt1 | contig 36544 bp, 39 predicted proteins | sample MGYA00511943_ERZ772971 | MGnify/ENA primary metagenome ERZ772971 (study PRJEB29015, sample SAMEA2737929) | human oral metagenome | biome: human oral; feature: human-associated habitat; material: dental | place: China | collected 2144 ... | reverse complement strand
AAGTATTAATATATCGGAAGCGAAGTGATTTACATGAATCTAAAAGAGCAACTGATGGCTGATTTCAAGCAGGCCCTCAAGGATCGCGACGAGACAGCCAAAAATACAATTAGTTTGGCTCGTGCGGCTGTTAAGCAGTACGAGGTGGACCACAGAGAAGAACTTGATGATGCAGGTATCCAGACACTGTTACAGAAGCAGGTAAAGATGCGTAATGACGCCTTATCTGACTTTGAGAAGGCAGGTAGACAGGATCTTATCGATGCATATAAGTCCGAAATCGCTATACTAAAGAAGTATCTTCCTGAGCAGCTATCCACTGAGAAGATTGCGGAAATCGTAAGAGAGACCGCAGCATCCATGGGAATTGAAGGCGGCAAGGAGAATATGGGTAAGCTCATGGGAGCTGTCATAGGTAAGACTAAGGGTCTTGCAGATGGCAACGAAGTGCGCAAACAGGTAATGGCGTTTTTAGGGTAGCAGTCAAGCAAAGCGGGAGAAATTCATTTTGAGTTTCTCTTTTTTGTATTTAGCAGGAGATAAAATGAATTATGTAATAGGAATATTGCTGTGTGTATTTGGGTATTTTATGATGCGCGTAGGAGCATTTCAATCAAATAGCCTTAGAGAGTTCAATGAGCTTTTTGAAAATGACAGAAAGAAGAAAACCGCAAGTGGAACTATCAAGGTTCTTGATATCAGAAAGAGCAGATGGTCATTTGAATGTGATATCGAACTTGTATTCAAAACTCCAAAGGGAAGGGAATATCGATATACTGAGACAAAGTATTCGTCCGGAAGCAGCGCGAGGTTCCTTAGCAAATGTAAGGGCAAGGGAGAAATTCCTGTTAGCGTAATTTACAATGGTGAATCCCCACGCCAACATTATATTGAGGAATTAAAGGAAGCTGAGACCATAGCTAACTCAAGTATCGGTTTTAGAATAATAGGCGTACTTTTTATTATAATTGGAGTACTGGTTGCAGGAATGGATTTTATCTACGATAATATAATGATACATTTTTCTGGAATGTAAGGAAGGTCAGTATAGGTGGTATATGAGCATTTCATTTTGTGAGGACTACATCTCATTTACAGGTGAGCTCGACGATAATGATATTAAGGAACTTGTAAAGGCTGGACAAATTGACCGTATTCAGACAAATAGTGTAGCACTGGACAGAGCTACGCTCAAAAAACTAAATGATAAATATTTTGCAAGCTTTCCTAATGTAAAGCTTCGTATTTACACAAGTGGCGACTGCGATATTGACGGTATTTCTTTGATGACTAATCTCAGAAAGCTTAGTGTTGAAACCTCAGCTTCAATTTTAAACATAGAGGAAATATATTCGCTTGAATATCTTAAAAGTTTGGATCTAGAGGTAAAGAGCATAGCTGATAAGTCGTTTTTAGAAAGCTTGCCTATTGGACTTGAGTACTTTGGACTGGACCTTGCGAGTAAAAGTTTTGATCTAAAAGATATTACGCGTTTTTCGGAGCTTAAGATTCTAAGTCTTCACAAGTGCTCTAAGAATATCGAATACCTAGAAGGGCTAAATAAGCTAGAGAGACTTAAACTTCACGGAATAAGCCTTGAATCATGTGCTTTTATAAATGAGATTAAGAGCCTGAGAATGCTAGGACTTAGTGGAGGAAATACCGAGAATTTGTCTGAACTATATGGAAATGATAGGATAAGTGAGCTTTATCTATTCAAGCAGACCAAGATGGAGAATCTAGACATACTGGCAAAGCTAACTGAACTTAAGGTTGCTGAAGTGTCACAGATGGCTAGAGTTAAAGAACTACCAGATCTATCAAAATCAAAACTCGAGCACCTATTCCTTGAAAATATGAAGGGGCTTGTAAACTTAGATGGAGTAGAGCATGCACCATGTCTTAAGACCATTACGGAAACTGTTTGCCCATCACACAGGCTACTTGAGCAGCTTCTTCCGGTGATGAGAAATGAAGTAATAGAAAGATGTGCATTCTTCACGTCAAGCAGCAAAAAAAACCGAGAATTCGAGGAACTTATCAAACAAAATGGGAAGCTATGCGAACACAATTTTCAGGAAGTTAGAGCATTGCTTTTCCCTGATGGAAGAATGTAGAAAAAGCCTAGTAATATTTTGAAAAAAAGCGAGCATAATAGCTGAAAAAATGTTATAGTAGTGCATATAATATTTTTAAGGATGGTACTTTCTTTGGACAAGTTTGACTTAATGAGACAGAGACATTCTGTGAGGGCATATCTTGATAAGGATATCGACTCAGAGCATGTCCTGATAATGCAGAAGGCCATAGATAGATACAACAAAATCAGCGGACTGAGGATGCAGTTTATAGAAAATGATGAAGCTGCTTTTGATTGTCGCATGGCTAAATACGGTAAGTTTGAGGGTGTGAAAAACTACATAGCACTGGTTGGAGCCAAAGGACATGATCTTGATTTCAAGTGCGGATATTACGGCGAGCATCTAGTGATGATAGCCCAGAGCCTGGGTCTAAACACGTGCTGGGTTGGACAGACCTTCAAGAAAAGCAAAACAGTATATCACGCAGAGCTTAATGAAAAGCTTGCTGCAGTGATAACCATAGGATATGGAAAGACTCAGGGAACTCCGCATAAGAGCAAGAAGCTCAGGTCGGTCAGCGACTTTAAGGAGAGCGATCCTGATTGGTATAAAAGAGGCTTAGAGGCAGCCTTGCTTGCACCTACTGCGCTTAACCAGCAGAGGTTCAACATAGTTCATAATGCAAGAAGAGTAAAGCTGAGACCGGGAATCGGGTTCTTTACAAAGATGGATATGGGTATCGTAAAATATCATTTTGAGCTTGGCGCAGGCAGGGAAAACTTCAACTGGAGTGAATAAACCTGAGGTATAGCAAAGCTATACCTTTATTTTAGTTAAAGAGAGGATATTATGGGAAAAGAATATCTAAATGACCGAAAACAGGTTCTTGAGGATTTGAAGTCCGGGGAAAGCGGTCTTTCTTCTGAGGAAATCTCAAGAAGGCAGGCTCAGTATGGAGCAAATAAGCTCGCAGAGGGAAAGAAGAAGACTAAGCTGGAGAGATTCTTAGACCAACTTAAGGACCCTATGCTAATCATGCTTTTGATTGCGGCAGGTGTTTCGGCTATAACAAACATCATTTCCGGCGAATCTATGGTAGAGGTTTTCATCATTATTGTAGTCGTACTTCTCAATGCGATACTTGGGGTATTTCAGGAGAGCAAGGCTGAAGAGGCAATCGAGGCTCTGCAGACAATGACCGCAGCAACCTGTAAGGTCATCAGAGATGGGAAGCAGCAGGTAATACCTAGCGCAGAGCTGGTGCCGGGAGATATAGTTGTCCTCGAAGCGGGTGATGCAGTGCCGGCGGACGGAAGACTGATAAGTGCAGCCAGCCTAAAGATTGAGGAATCAGCGCTTACAGGAGAAAGCGTTCCGGTGAATAAGCTCATAGATATTCTGAATCTTGGCGATGGCAAAGATGTTCCTCTAGGAGATAGAGTGAACATGTGTTACATGGGCTCGACCGTTGTGTACGGCCGCGGAATTGCAGTAATCACAGCGACCGGTATGGACACTGAAATGGGTAAGATTGCAGATGCCCTGAACCAAACACAGGAAGAACTTACACCGCTTCAGATAAAACTGAACGAGATGGGAAAGAAGTTATCGTATCTGGTTCTTTTGATATGCTTATTCATATTTGTATTTGATATACTGATTTCCAAAAACCTCACGCTGACGTCGATACTCAATATCTTTATGGTCGCCGTATCGCTTGCGGTTGCAGCTATACCTGAGGGACTTGCTACAGTAGTTACAGTAGTTCTATCCATCGGAGTAACGAAGATGTCCAAGGAAAACGCTGTTGTGAGAAGACTTACAGCGGTCGAAACACTAGGATGTACTCAGATTATCTGCTCAGATAAGACGGGAACACTGACACAGAATAAGATGACAGTTACTGAGCATGTCGGAGATGGCAGACAGATAGCTACTGCAATGGCACTCTGTTGCGATGCGATACTAAACGACAAGGACGAAGCGGAAGGCGAGCCGACGGAGGCAGCTCTGGTAAACTTTGCCGCAAAGCAGGGACTTAAGAAGTATGAGCTTGAAATAACTTATCCCAGAGTAAACGAGTGTCCTTTTGACTCATCAAGAAAGATGATGAGTACTATCCACAAGACCGAGGAGGGCTTTGTTCAGTTCACCAAAGGTGCGCCTGATGTGGTTTTGAGCAGGTGCACAAGCTATTTTGATGGCGAAAAGACAGTCGAGTTTACTGATGAATTAAGAGCTAAGTTCCTTGCTGATAACAAGGCCATGGCTGATAAGGCTCTCAGAGTGCTTGCAGTTTCTAAGAGAGACTGGAGCGAGAACCCTGAGAATAACAGTTCAGAAAATCTGGAGCACGACCTCTGCCTGATTGGACTTACGGGCATGATTGACCCGATAAGACCGGAGGTTAAGGATGCGATAAAAGAATGCCGTAAGGCAGGTATAAGGCCTATAATGATAACCGGTGACCACAAGGATACTGCGGTTGCTATTGCTAAGGACCTTGGCATAATCGAGGATGCATCGGCAGCGATAACCGGCGCACAGCTCGATGAGATCAGCGATGAGGAATTTGAGAGTAGGGTGGTTGAGTTCTCGGTTTATGCGAGAGTTCAGCCTGAACACAAGGTCAGAATCGTAAGCGCATGGAAGAAGCGCGGCGCGATAACCGCTATGACGGGTGACGGTGTAAACGATGCTCCATCAATTAAGACAGCTGATATAGGAATTGGCATGGGAATTACGGGAACAGATGTAACTAAGAACGTATCCGATATGATTCTTGCTGATGATAACTTTGCAACAATAGTAAATGCGGTAGAAGAGGGCAGAAGAATCTATGATAATATCCGCAAGGCAATACAGTTCCTTTTGAGCTCCAACATGAGTGAAGTTCTAGGAATATTCTTTGCAACACTAATGGGCTTCACATTGCTTAAGCCGGTACATCTTCTTTTTATCAACTTGATTACGGACGCTTTTCCGGCACTTGCACTAGGTCTTGAGAAGGAAGAACCGGACACGATGAGAAGACCGCCAAGGGATTCCAAGGACTCAATATTTGCAGGCGGAATGGTCTTTGATATAGTGTATCAGGGACTGATGATAACAGTGCTTACGATAGCATCATACATAATCGGACACTCGATGGAGATAGGCTATTTTGAAATTCCTAAGGGACTTTCCCCTGATGGAATGACGATGGCATTCCTGACTATGAACATGTGTGAAATATTTCAGAGCATGAACATGCGCTCGCAGAGGGGAAGCATCTTCGGTCTCAAGCAGCAGAACAAAGCTCTGTTTGGAACAATGCTCCTGAGCCTCATCTTTGTTACTATAGTTATTGAAGTCCCGCTTGTAGCGAATTTGTTCGGATTTACTTCCGTAAGTGCTGCTGAATACGGAATAGCACTCGGGCTTTCAATGCTTGTAATTCCAATTGTTGAATGCGTTAAGTTTGTGCAGAGGCGTGTACGATAATATTAAATATATGTAAATAGGTTTATCGTAAGGAGGACGATATGGGTGCAGTATTCTTTTTTATACTTTGGCCATTGCTATTATTATCGGGATTGTTTTATGTGGTTTTGCCATTCATTGCGTATATTGTTTTAGCAACATCGATGTTTTGACTGATAATTGGTTTGATTCTCAGGCACATATTTGTTAAACACGGTATATACAACGCCGGGTTAGAAAATCCCAATAAGCCTGTAAATGTTCTAACAGAGATACTTATATGGATTGTTAGAGTTGATATTGTTGTAAATATTATTTTAATTATTGCGGCAGTCGTTACAGCTGTTATCTTTGCAATGAAAGGGATTACAATTTTTTAGTTTCATTTTTCTATTATTAGATGAAAGCCGAAAAGAGATATAATACACATCTAATCGGTGCAGTTATATTTGTAAATTTTAAATAATTATGCTACAATATTCAATGTTAACCGGATATTTTTAGAGTGAAAACTTTATAAATCTGAGGTAATTAATACTAGGTACTATGATATTCTCACTATCGATTCTATTGTAGAGATAAATAAAATACTTCAAAACTAGTAAAATCAATAAATTTAGAGTGGATATATATAGAAAGGTATTATAAATATGGATATGGAAACATTATCAAATGAAAACAAGTTGTCTTCGCTAGAAAAACAGTGGGAATATCTTTCGGATTTAGCAGATAGTTATGAGCGAAGAAATTCTACTATTACCTTTCCAGCTTTCGCTGCTATTATGGCAGCATTGGTTGCACTATGCGATTGGTTGCCTAACCAGTCATCTTTTACGCAGAAAATATGCCTAATCACAGTCCCGCTTGGTATATTAGGTATAATCGCATGGATGGCGTGTAACTTTAGGAGGCAGGCAATGGCGATTTTCTATCTAAAGAAAATTGAAAAAGAAATTAATGACCTGTTCGGTGGAGAAGAAGTATATAAGTGGCAACAAATATATGAAGAATATGATGGTAAAAAATTTACACCATTGAAGAATAACTGGAAAAATCCACGCAACGCCTTTATAATTATGTCGGCAGTCATATATTTAATGATTACTTTAGTATGCATCTTTATAACGATAATGAGCCATTTTAGTTGTATTTTTAAAGTTCCTTACATTATTATATTGTCCATTCTAACAGTATTGGTATACCCTTCACTTGATAATAGTCATGTGAGATAATTTTGTTAGTTGGCATTAAAGCGAAATAGATTGATAATGTCATATCTTATTGTTCTTCTTAGAAATTGATATTTACCTAGAAATCTGTACACATATTAAATGTAGAGATAAGTTTCGCTTAATTATTTACAAATTTGAAAAATTATCTTAGAAAGAAACAATGTTTTTTAAGCATGAATATCAAGCTTAAGGGAGGGGATAAAATGAAGTGCATAATAAGAAAGCGTAAGGTTGTTCTAAACGGAATTAAAATTAAACACCTTAAAATGATATGATTAGGCTGTGAACAAAAATCATATTAAGAAGTTTAAAGGTTCGAGAACATTATACCTCAAAGAATAAACCTTTGAAACTATAAAGAAAGTAAACTATAGAGAATACCTCGTATGGGCTATTCCCTTTTAGTAGATTCCGTGGAACTGAGTTGATATATGAGATAACAAGTTATAGGTCTTCTTAAATGAGACTGTGAAAAAATTCTGTATGAACAAGTGCTCCTATTGTAAGCTAAAAATAGCTATAGGATGTTTTAGTGTGTTAAGAAAGAAACGAGAAGTTTACAAAGCGCCGATACAGGCGTGTGGACAAAGCAGATAAGCCGTGATATAATTTTTTATAAGTAAATACAAAGAATCAAGGGGAGCGAAATTGCTGAGAGTTAGCGCTGAGATGTGTTAAGACCCTAAACCTGATTGGATAATGCCAGCATAGGGATGTATTTTGACGAGTAGTATCCGTGAGGGTGCTACTCTTTTACTTTATTAAGACTGTGGAGGTAGAAATGGGGAAAAAAGAGTCTCTAGTTCATATAATTACAAACAGCGTGACCATAAACGATACGGTAAACTTTGTGCTTGCATCAGGTGGGGCAGCTATATGTGCAGACTCACCTAGGGAAGTAGCCGAGATTGTATCTCTGTGCGATGCGCTGATGATAAACATAGGAATGCCTAGCGAGAAGAAGCTTGCGGCCATGCTAATCGCAGGAAGAAGAGCAAATGAGATTGGAATTCCCGTTGTGCTGGATCCGGTCGGTGCCGGAGCCTCGGAGTTTCGCAGGGAGATTCTAGGACAGCTTCTTGAGGCTGTAAGATTTGACTGTATCAGAGGGAATAAGTCCGAAATAGCCGCACTGCTTGGCATACCGTTTCAATCAAAAGGAGTCGAGAGCGCAAGCCTTGAGCTTGCCGATGAAGCCGTACACGGACTCGCCGAAAAAACAGGCTCAGTAATCTTGATGACAGGTGAAAGCGATGTGGTATTTGATGAGAGCGAGAAGTTTGAGATAAGTGGCGGAAGCCCTTTGATGAAAAAGCTGACGGGAAGCGGCTGCATGTACAGTGCCTTTATTGCGACAAGACTTGCAGATGCCGGTGGAGAGGCTACTGTCAAGGTAGTGAGAAAAGCAGCAGCAGACTATAAGACAAATACAGTCAAGGCGTTAAAGCTTATGAAGGAGCGTGGCCTACTTGGGACAGCGAGCTTTAGACAGTGCCTGATAGATGCAATGAGTATAGCTACACTTGGGGAGATATTTAATGAATTTTGATAAGAGAGACCTGCTTGTCTATGCCATAACGGATGAAAAAAGACGAAGCAATAAGGAATGGGAGAAGCTTTTAACTCCTATATTTGAAGCAGGTATAAGGATTCTCCAGCTCAGGCAAAAACATGCATCGCATGAGGAATTTGTGAGTTCGGCGAGGGAGCTTGCCGAAATCTGCCATCGATTTGGTGCAAAGCTCATAGTAAACGACGATGCCGGAACTTGCATAGAAGCGGGAGCCGACGGAGTTCACCTCGGTCAGGACGATATGCCTATAGCTGAAGCAAGAAAGCTTTTGGGAGACGAGTACATAATAGGTGCAACTGCGCATAATCTCGATGAAGCTGAGAAAGCTGAAGCAGATGGTGCCGACTACGTTGGAGTCGGTGCAGCCTTTGGCTCAAACTCCAAGCTCGACGCAAGGCCTATAGAACTTGCAGATTATAGGAAGATCAGCGATAAAATTACAATTCCCATGGTTGCGATAGGTGGAATAAATCTCGAGAATATAGATCTGCTTTCGGGCTCCGGAGCTGATGGCGTTGCAGTAATATCGGCACTGTTTGCAAATGATGACATTAGGGAAGCGGCAGATGTTTTGATGGCAAAGAGCAGAAGTCTGTTTGGAAATTAAGAAAGGTAAACTCATGAATAATAAAGGAAAAATTGAACTGAAGAAAATGCTTGTTGCAGCGATGTTTGTAGCTCTCACCGTGTCGCTTTCGGGATTTTCAATACCTGTGGGAACTGCTAAGTGCTTTCCGGTGCAGCACATGATGAATGTAATCGCTGCTGTATTTCTTGGTCCGGTATATGCGGTGTTATCGGCATTTGTAACATCGTTAATAAGGAACATCATGGGAACCGGATCGCTGCTTGCCTTTCCGGGAAGCATGGTCGGAGCACTACTTTGCTCAGTAATCTATCATAAGAGCAAGAAGCTTTGGGCCTGCTACATAGGAGAGATTATCGGAACAGGAATAATTGGTGGCTTGCTCGCATATCCTGTAGCGTTACTTTTGATGGGAAATGCCAAGGTTGCGGTGCTGACTTTTGTACTTCCATTTTTAATTAGCACCTGTGGGGGCACGCTGATTGCAGCGATTTTAATCGGTATAATGGACAAGACTAAGGTGTTAGATTATCTGAAACGACAGATAAGATAGGAGGATATTATGAAAACAGCCTTGACGATAGCGGGAAGCGATTCAAGCGGCGGTGCAGGTATTCAGGCAGACCTTAAGACTATGCTTGCAAACGGCGTATACGGAATGTCAGTCATTACTGCTTTAACCGCACAGAACACGGTTGGAGTCAGGTCGATTTTGAATGTCGACAGCAAGTTCCTAAAGGATCAAATAAGTTCTGTATTTGAGGATATCTATCCGGATGCGGTTAAGATAGGAATGGTGAGCGATGCAGCTCTTACAATGACGATAGTCGAAGAACTTTATATGTGGAAGGCAAAGAACCTTGTCGTTGACCCGGTTATGGTTGCCACAAGCGGTGCAAAGCTTATATCAGACGATGCCTGCGAGGTTTTGATAGAAAAGCTGATTCCTCTTGCAAGGGTAATAACACCAAATATTCCCGAAGCCGAGTTCATATCGGGTGAAAAGATAAGCGGTGTAGAGGACATGGAGAGAGTTGCCGGGCTTATTGGCGACAGGCACGGCGTTGCAGTTCTGCTAAAGGGTGGACACAGCATAAGTGATGCAGACGATGTGCTCTATGAAAAGGGAAATATAAGATGGTTCAAGGGAAAAAGAATTGACACAAGCAATACGCATGGAACCGGTTGTGTGCTTTCAAGTGCAATTGCATCAAATCTTGCCAAGGGAATGGAGCTGGAGGATGCTATTGTAAGAGCTAAGGAGTATATAAGCGGGGCTCTTGATGCAGGGCTTGACCTGGGTGCAGGAAGCGGGCCTCTGGATCACGGTTTTGACCTGAAGAGCAGATTTATATAAAAGTGTATATCAGAAATTAAACATATTACAGAAAGGTTTTAAGGAATACTCATGGAAAGAAATTATTCAACTCAGATGGAAGCAGCACGAAAAGGAATTATAACTCCGGAGCTTGAAGCTGTAGCAAAGAAGGAAAACCGCAGCGTAGAGGAACTGCTACCTTTGATGGCTTCAGGAAAGATGGTTATACCGGCAAATGTAAATCACAAAGCACTTGATCCTAACGGTGTTGGTAGCATGCTAAAGACAAAGATAAATGTAAACCTTGGAATTAGCCGTGATTGTAAAGATTATGACATCGAAATGAAGAAGGTTATGAGAGCGGTAGATTTAGGTGCAGAGGCAATCATGGATCTTTCGAGCCACGGAAACACGCAGCCATTTAGACAGAAGCTGTGCAATGAGTGTCCTGCTATGATAGGAACAGTTCCGATATACGACTCGGTGATTCACTACCAGAGAGACCTTGGCACACTTACAGCTCGGGACTTCGTTGAGGTCGTAAGACTTCATGCACAGGACGGTGTAGACTTTGTCACACTCCACTGTGGCATTACAAGAAAGACAATAGAACAGATTAGAAACGGCGGTCGAAAGATGAACATAGTCAGCCGTGGAGGAAGCCTCGTATTCGCATGGATGTCCATGACCGGAAATGAGAATCCTTTCTACGAGTACTACGATGAGATTGTAGAAATCTGCAGAGAGTATGATGTGACCATAAGCCTTGGAGATGCGTGTCGCCCGGGCTGTCTTGCAGACGCAACAGACGGATGTCAGATAGAGGAGCTGATAAGACTTGGGGAACTGACAGAAAGAGCATGGAAAAGAGATGTTCAGGTTATGGTGGAAGGTCCGGGACATGTTCCGATGGATCAGATAGCAGCAAATATGAAGGTTCAGCAGACAATATGCAAGGGAGCACCTTTCTATGTCCTTGGACCTCTTGTAACAGATATTGCACCGGGATATGACCATATCACAGCAGCGATAGGTGGAGCGATTGCTGCATGGCAGGGAGCAGCCTTCCTCTGCTATGTGACACCGGCAGAGCACCTGGCACTTCCAAATGTCGATGACGTTCACCAAGGAATTATTGCAAGCAAGATTGCAGCTCACGCAGCTGATATAGCAAAGGGAATACCGGGAGCAAGAGAACAGGACGACAGGATGGCTGATGCAAGAAAAGCTCTTGATTGGGATGCACAGTGGCTTGAGGCACTGGATCCTGATGTGGCAAAGGAAATCAGAAAGAGCAGAATGCCGGAGGAAGATCATTCGGATACATGCAGCATGTGCGGGAAGTTCTGTGCAGTAAGAAGCATGAACAAAGCCCTTGCGGGAGAGGTTATAGATATACTATAATACTGATATCATAATTTCAGATAACTTTTGGGGCATAGATCTAGGAGATTTCTATGAGAGAAAAAGAGATAATTAAGGTTAGTATAATAGGAATAATTGCCAATATTTTCCTTGCCGCTTTTAAGGCAACCATAGGAACATTGACGAATTCCATAGCGATAACGCTCGATGCGGTAAACAACCTGAGCGATGTGCTCTCATCGATTATAACGATTATAGGAACGAGAATAGCAGGTCGTAAGCCTGACAAAAAGCATCCGCTAGGTCATGGCAGAGTCGAATATCTGAGTGCAGGTCTGATTGCTATAATAGTACTTTATGCAGGAATCACCTCTCTCGTAGAGGCGGTAAAGAAAATCATAAATCCGAGTGAACCCGAGTACACTAATGTGGCGCTTATAATCGTCGCTGTGGCAGTTGTAGTTAAGCTTCTACTCGGAAGTTATGTAAAGAGCAAGGGAAAGAAACTGAACTCAGATTCGCTTGTCGCTTCAGGAGAAGATGCAAGACTTGATGCAGTCATCTCAGCATCAACGGTTGTAGCTGCTTTGATATACATATTCTGGGGGCTCAGCCTTGAGTCATATCTTGCTGCTTTGATTTCGCTTGTAATTATCAAAGCGGGATACGAGATGATAAGTGAAACACTCTCTCAGATAATCGGACAGAGAACGGACAAGGCAGTGATAGAAAGCCTTAAGGCTACGGTTATGGAGTTTGAGGATGTTTTCGGCGTCTACGACGTCGTTCTTCACAACTACGGACCTGACACTTTAATTGGATCGCTTCACATAGAGGTTCTGGACACATATACTGCAGGAGAGCTCGACGAGCTCGAGCGCAAGATAATGAAAGCAGCCTATGACAAAAATCATGTAATTTTGGCAGGAATAAGCGTCTACGCGAGAAACAGCAAGGACGATAGGGCAAAGAAGGATTTTGAAAAGGTAAGGCATCTGGTAATGTCACACGAGTACGTTCTTCAGATGCACGGCTTTTACATAAATTACGAGGAGAAGATAATGAACTTTGATATCATCCTCGACTTTGATTCGCCGGACAGAAACGAAGAGTACCTGCACATACTTTCGGATGTCAATGAGGCTTTTCCCGACTTTGCCATAGGAATAACGCTCGACCTCGATGTGAGCGACTAGGGGGGCTGATGTACAAAATATTTTTAGTCGAAGATGACAGCGTAATTGCAAATCAAGTGGAGAAACATCTGAGAAGCTGGAACTACGAAGTTTTCATCGCTGAGAACTTTCACGATATCATGAGCGATTTTACAAAATCAGGAGCGGATCTCGTAATCTTGGATATTTCGCTACCTTTTTTTGACGGCTTTTACTGGTGTCGTCAGATGAGGCAGATTTCTAAGATCCCTATCTTGTTTTTATCAGGAGCTTCCGATAAGCTCAACATTGTGATGGCTATGAACATGGGGGCGGATGATTTCATATGTAAACCATTTGAACTTGATGTGCTCACGGCAAAGCTTCAGGCGCTGCTCAGGCGTGCATATGACTTCAGCGATGTTCAGTCTGCGGATGTGATAGAGCACGAGGGTATAATTCTCAACATGAAGAATGCCAGTTTATACTTTGATGGTGAAAGTATAGAGCTAACAAAGAATGAGTATCGGATACTTGAGATACTGCTAAAAAACAGAGGTGAAATGACAAGCAGAGATGACCTTATGATAGGGCTTTGGAACACCGACAGCTTCGTAGATGAAAATACATTGACCGTAAATATGACGAGGCTCAGAAAAAAGCTTGCGGAGCACGGTATAAACGATTTGATAAAGACAAAAAAAGGCTTGGGGTACATTATAGAATGAATTTTCTAAGATATATTAAAAGCAGGCTTGGTATAATTGTTTTCTTTTTATTCATGCAGCTTATATTTGCAGGAGTAACTGTACTTGCCGGTATCCCGTGGAGGGAGAGCGCGTACGCAGGATTGATTCAACTCTTCTTTGCTTTGATAATTGCAGCTTTTGACTACTATAAATTCTCCATTAGGGTAAAGACACTCAGAAAGATTGAGAAAAACAGTCTCTATATAAGCGAGATAGATTTACAGGCACGCGACCTTATTGATGAGGAATATCAGAAGCTATACAGCATTGTACATGGGGAACTTATCAGGACTCTTAAGGAGAAGGAAAGTCTGGAGGGTTCTCTTAACGACTACTATAAAATGTGGGTTCATCAGATAAAGACTCCTCTTTCCGCCCTGGGCCTTCTAGTGCAGAACAGCACGATAGAAGAGAAGAACGAGATGAAGATGGAGCTTTCGAGAATCGAGAGCTATTTGGATATGCTTTTGAAGTTCATCAAGTTATCAGGCGAAAGTACGGACTTTGTCTTCGAGAGTTACAATATGGAAGAGCTTGTAAAAGAGATTGTGAAATCTCAGTCCATAGTTTTTATCAAGAAGAAGCTTTCGGTAGAGCTGAAGGGACTTGATGTGAACGTAGTAACGGACAGAAAATGGCTGGGATTTGTTATAGAACAGGTATTGTCAAATGCCCTAAAGTACACGAGCAAAGGCGGAATTGTAATCAGCATGGAAAAGTGCGACGGCATATACGCCATATCCATAGAGGATACCGGGATAGGAATAAGGGCCAGTGATTTGAGCAGAATTTTCGAAGACGGCTTTACGGGATATAATGGAAGGACAAGCACGGAGGCATCGGGAATAGGACTCTATCTATGTCGTAAGATTACTGATAAGCTGGGCTATAGAATGACCGCAGAATCAAAGCTCGGTGAAGGAAGTAAAATAAGTATCCTCATACCTTTCAAGAATGTAAGGTACGAGTAGCATTTTGAAAGGTAGTGTATATGCATTGCCTTTCAATTTTGTTTAGAATGGTTTCAAGAAGGGAGATAACAAAATGTCATTATTAGAAATCAAAAATTTAAAAAAAGTATATACTTCCAAACTTGGAACAAATGAGGTAATCGCGCTGCGCGATGTAAACTTTACGGTAGAAAAGGGCGAGTACGTCGCGGTCATGGGTGAGTCGGGCTCAGGAAAGACAACACTTCTCAATATCTTGGCGGCGCTCGACAAAGCGAGCTCAGGGGAGGTACGCCTTGACGGCATGAATTTGTCTTCTATAAGAGACAGTCAGATATCATCGTTCAGAAGAGACAACTTAGGTTTTGTATTTCAGGAATTTAATCTACTGGATACATTTACTCTGAGGGATAATATATATCTACCGAGGGTATTGGCAGGAGTAAAGCCTAGCCAGATGGAAACTGAACTCAAACCTATTGCCGAAGTTCTTGGAATAGATGGGCTTCTTGACAAATACCCGTTTGAGGTCTCAGGAGGACAGAAACAGAGAGCTGCTGTTGCCAGAGCCTTGATAACTAATCCTAAGCTCATTCTCGCAGATGAACCTACGGGTGCTCTGGATTCAAATTCCGCAGAGGGTTTGCTACGTCTTTTTAACAGCATCAACGAAAGCGGTCAGACAATCATCATGGTTACACACAGTGTCAAAGCGGCAAGTACGGCAGGGCGCGTTTTGTTCATCAAGGACGGTCAGCTCTTCCATCAGATATACAGAGGTGATATGAGTAACGAGGAGATGTTTGCATGCATATCGGATACCTTGACCGCCTTAGCCGTGGGAGGTAAGAAAAATGCGTAGTAACTTCACCTTAAAGATTGCCCTTTCTAATCTCGGCAAGAATAGAAAATTTTATCTGCCATATATTTTGGCTTCAACGATAATGATTTCAATTTTCTATATTATGGGATTCCTCGTAGGGAATAAGGGTCTGAACAATTTTCGAGGAACAGAGTCGGTACAGCTGCTTTTGATGCTGGGAACGATTATTGTAGGGATTTTTTCACTGATTTTTATATTTTATATAAACAACTTCCTGATGAAGCAGAGGAGTAAGGAGTTCGGGCTTTACAATATGCTTGGAATGGAAAAGAGGCATCTTGCACGAGTTCTGTTTGCGGAAAGCTTGATTACCTCACTTGCATCGCTTGCGGCAGGAATAGGAGTCGGTGTGCTTTTCAGCAAGTTGACGCTTATGATAATGGGTAAGGTTATGGGAATAGGAACTCCTTTGGAATTTGAGGTTTCCATTATGTCTATCAAGCTAACATCAATTTTGTTCCTTGCTCTTTTTGCGGCTGTTCTGATGAAAAACATAATTTCCATAAGCCTTTCAAAACCGGTAGAGATGCTCAAGGGAGCTTCGGAACCGGAGCGTGAGCCTAAGGCAAGGTGGGTCTTAAGTATCATAGGTTCTGTTTGCATGATTGCAGGATATATTATTTCTATTAGAATAAAGTATCCTCTTGCTGCACTTTTTATGTTCTTCTTTGCAGTTGTATTAGTTATAATCGGCACATATCTGCTCTTTACAACTGTGAGCATAAGCTTATTAAAGCTGATGAAGAGGAACAAAAGGCTGTATTACAGAAAAAATAATTTTACAACCATATCCGGAATGCTCTTTAGAATGAAGCAAAATGCGGTTGGAATGGCAAACATCTGCATACTTTCAACCATGGTGGTAATCATTATATCAACGTCAGTGTCCTTAAAGGTAGGAATAGATGCCGTAATAGATAAGGTAGCGCCTAATGATATTGTAATATCTATGAGTTTGAATCCAGAGGGCGAAAATTCCGGAGAATTTCCACATCTATCAAATAAAACCATGGACAAAGAGAAGGAAGTAATTAAGGAAAAGTTAAGGAAATTAAATGTAGAAAGCAAAAACGAAAAAGCATTTTTGATGCACAGCTTCGAGGTTAACTACGATAAGAAGCTGCAGAGTCTGAACTTTAAAACTGTCGGAATGCACCAATATCTGAATGTAATAAGTGCAGAGCAGTATCGAAGATATACGGGCGAAAAGCTGAATATAGAGTCTGATGAGGCGATATCGATAGGCACAAATCTTGACAGTAAGGTCAACATTGCCGGCAAGGATTTCAAAATCAAAAGGATGAACCTAAAAAATCTTCCTTCCAATATTTCTCCAATATTTGACGAATACACTCTTGTCGTCAAGGATGAAAAGACGATTGAAAAATTCGCAGAAAAAGCAAACAAGGAAGGCTATTATAAAGGGGCACAATTCTATATAACTGCAGACTTCACAAAAACCGTGGCTCAGGACTATAATAGGTTTGACAAACTTTTGGGAGATTACATGGAAGAGAGGTCAAAAACCTTAAATCTCAGCACGGGAAGTATGGCTACGAGATCTGAAATAAGCGTGCTTTTCAAAGGAATGACAAACGGATTTCTGTTCCTTGGCGTATTTCTCGGAATTGTTTTCACCTTTGCTGCAGCGCTGATAGTATACTATAAGCAGATATCCGAAGGATATTACGATAAGGATAAGTTTGAAATAATGCAGAAGGTGGGAATGTCCGAAAGGGATGTAAAGCAGTCCATAAGAAAACAGATTATGGTAGTCTTCTTTGCACCGCTTCTAATAGCACTGTGCCATGTGGCGGGAGCATTCAATATGATAAGGTTGATGCTGCGTCTCCTTGCAGTGGATAATCTAAAACTCCTGATTGAGTGTACAGCCGTAAGTGCTCTGGGCTTTGCTCTAATATATGCACTGGTGTTTGTCTTTACCGCAAGGGAATACTATCAAATTGTCAGAAGACGAATTTAAAGATATAATATCAAATGGCATAGATTTTCCTAAAGCATGTTCTAAAAGAAAAACAAAAAAATAAACATAAAATATGTTAGTAAACAATTAAATTGGATATAAATACTTTGTGGAAATAATGTGTTTTTTGGAGGAAGATGAAATGTTAGATAAGAAGGTAACAGATTTACTAAACAAGCAGGTTAACGCAGAGCTGTACTCAGCATATCTTTATTTGGATTTTGCAAACTACTACCACGAGCAGGGCCTTGATGGATTTGCAAATTGGTATGAAGTTCAAGCAAAGGAAGAGCGTGACCACGCTATGCTGATTAGAACTTACATACTGGATAACGGTGAGAGAATGGTATTTGAGGCAATCGAAAATCCAACTCAGGACTATGAAGGCATGGATGCACCTCTTCGTCTTGCGCTTCAGCATGAGAGATTTATAACAGACCTGATTAACAAGATTTACAAGGCCTCACATGACGTTGACGATTACAGAACAATGCAGTTCTTCGACTGGTTCGTTAAAGAGCAGCTTGAGGAAGAGAAGAATGCCGATGATCTGGTTAAGAAGTTTGAGCTTTTCGGAAGAGATCCTAAGGGTTTATATGCTCTTAATCAGGAGCTGCTTGGCAGACAGTATACAGCGCCTACTACAGCAGAGTAATCTAAATAACTTAATATAACAAGGACCTGCTTTTTATACACATAGATTGCAGGTTTTTTGTTAGCGTAACTAATAAGTGTTGCATAAATATAACCAATTTTATGCTTGACTAACACTATTGCAGGAATTTAAAATATCTATAAATAATAGTTTGTAGCGGAATCTATAAGACAAAATATATATTCCTAATTTATACGGTTTAAAAGAAAAGGAGATAAACAATGAGTACATGGAAAACAATAAGAACATTGGGTTACGGAGTTTTAGTAGGTACAGCAGGAGTTAAGGTGCTTGCTTCTGCAGATGCTAAGAAAGTATATACTCATGCTACAGCAGCTGTAAAGCGCGGAGTAGATGAGGTTATGAAGACGGTAACAAATATCAGAGAAAACTGCCAGGACATCAGTGCAGATGCTGATGAAATCAACGAGAAGCGTTGTCAGGAAGCAGAAGCTAAGATGATTGAGGATGCTAAGGAAGTTCTCAGGGCAGCCGAAGAGAAGGCAGAGGAAGCTGAAGCATAATATTGCTTCAGTTTTCATATAGGAGGCATTTGGATGAGGTGTAGAATATTACACGAGAGCAAGGGCAGGATGCGTGTGCAGCTGATACAGTATCGTATGACCTTTGAGGAAGCGGATATCCTGGATAACTACCTCAGCAAGCTTGCCGGTGTAAGTAGCGCAAAAGTACACGAGAGAACTAAGGTTGCAATCATTGAGTTTTCAGAAAATGTGAGGAATGATATAATCGATGCTCTCTCGGGCTTTGATTACGAGTCCAATCGGGATCTTCTAATGACAACGGTTGACAGACAGCTACAATATGAATTCGAAAACAAGCTCTGCCTACATGTAGGTAGACGTGTTTTTTCCAAGCTTTTTATACCGGCACCATTAATGGTAGCAGTAACAGTTATCAAAGCAATTCCGTTTATTGTAAAGGGATTAAAGGCACTGATACGAGGTAAGCTCGAGGTATCTGTGCTCGATGCTACAAGCATCACTGTCTCAATGCTTAGAGGAGATTTCTCAACTGCAGGAAGCATAATGTTCATGCTCAGAGTCGGCGAGATAATGGAAGATTGGACGCATCGCAAGTCAATCAGTGACTTGGCCAAAGCTATGGCACTCAATGTTGAGAAGGTATGGACAAGGGCTAGTGATGGAACTGAGATTCTCGTAGATGCGAACAAAATAGTGGCCGGAGACATAGTGATTGTAAGAACCGGAAATGTCATAGCAGTAGACGGTAAGGTCATCAGCGGCGAAGCTCATGTGAGTCAGGCTTCCATGACCGGAGAGTCGATGCCGGTGCGCAAGTATGAGGGAAGCCTCGTATATGCAGGAACGGTAGTCGAGGAGGGCGAGATTGTCATAGAGGCGGAAGGCTCACTCGGAAACAGCAAGTACGATAGAATCATTACCATGATAGAGGATTCGGAGAAACTCAAGTCTTCGACAGAGGACAAGGCTTCCAAGCTTGCAGATAGACTTGTTCCATACACATTCGGAGCTACGGCTCTTCAGTATATCGTAACGAGAGATATAACGAGAGCGACATCTATTTTGATGGTAGACTTCTGCTGTGCGCTTAAACTTTCTATTCCTATCGCAGTTCTTTCAGCTATGAGAGAGGCGGGGGAATATCGAATGACTGTCAAAGGTGGAAAGTTCCTGGAAGCTGTGGCTGAGGCGGATACGATAGTATTTGACAAGACCGGAACGCTCACTGAAGCGGTTCCTGCCGTTCACATGGTTGTACCTTTCAGCGATATCAACGAGGATGAGTGTCTGCGTATCGCAGCTTGTCTGGAAGAGCACTATCCACACTCGATAGCAAACGCTGTCGTAAAGAAAGCGATGGAGAAGGGTCTTGACCACGAGGAGAAACACAGCAAGGTAGAGTACATAGTAGCTCACGGGATTGCGACCACGCTTGACGGACAGAAGGTTTGCATAGGAAGTCATCACTTCATATTTGAGGATGAGGAGTGTACAGTAGATGCAGATAAGCAGGAAATCTTTGATAAACTTCCAAACGAGTACTCACATCTATACCTGGCTATAGATAAGAAACTCATAGCTGTTATTTTGATAGACGATCCTATCAAGCAGGGTGTTGCAAAGGCAATCAAGAAGCTCAAGGCTCTCGGTATCAAGAAAACAGTTATGATGACCGGTGACAACGAGAGAACAGCAAAGGTAATAGCTGCCAAGGTCGGAGTGGACAGCTACTTCTCTGAGGTACTTCCGGAGGATAAGGCTAAGTTCATTAAAGAAGAGCGAAGCAAAGGTCACAAGGTAATCATGGTAGGAGATGGAGTTAACGACTCGCCGGCGCTTTCAGAGGCTGATGCAGGAATTGCGATAAACAGCGGTGCAGCCATCGCAAGGGAGGTCGCTGACATCATGATTGGAAGCGATGAACTCGACGAGTTGGTAATACTCAGAGAGATAAGCATGATGCTTATGAAGAGAATCAAGCAAAGCTACCATCAGATTTTGGGCTTCAATTCATTCCTGATTGCAATGGGAATGTTCGGTATGTTTACACCGACGACAACAGCCCTGCTACACAACTCGTCAACGCTTGCGATAAGTCTTCGCAACATGACGGATTTGCTCGAAAAAAAATAAGTTTATGGTACAAAAGTAAGCAATACAAAACACCTATGAATGAGCATCAAAGCGATGCGCGTCGTAGGTGTTTTCTAATTAGGTTCAGTTTATGCCTGAGGACTGGTGTAAGTACATGACCTCAATTTGCCTCTTAGAGCTGTTCAACCGAATCAGCTATGAGGCGGCAGTATTTCTTGCCATTCTCCTGATAGACCTCAAATACGCCCGTTACAGAAGCATTGGATTTTAGTGTAGGGAATCCGTTAGGGTAGGTATGACCGGGCCATACGAACTCGATGCCTTGCTGGCAACAGGCCTGAGCATCTGCGATTATGATGGCATAGTACTCAGTAGCTCCGCTTTCGTTACCCGCCTCGGCAGCGTAGACATTGAACTGACCTGACATTCTTATGCGCTTACCGATAAACTTGTCGGGTTCTGTCATCATCTGGAAAACCTGAGCATAAACGACATTTGCATTCAGATTGTTCAGGTCGATGTCTATCTTATTGCTTTTGGCCTTAGATTTGCTCTTGCCGGTTTGGGTTTTGCCATTGTTGTCATCGACAGCCTTCTTAGTTATTTCTTTCTTAGTATCATTTTTGGAATTCTCTTGCTTATTCTTAGCATCTGAGATAATCTTGCTATCTCCGTTAGAATCCTTATCGCTTGCCTTTCCACACGCAGTTACGCCAAATGCGAGGGTGAGGCAGATTATACATGCTAAAAATTTTTTCATATCTTTGCCTCCGGTGTTTCTCGATATTTTACAGGCCGAAAAGGCCGCTCACGGCTTTAGTTAAGCTGAGCTAAGCTCTCTTTGATGCAATTTTTCCTATCAAAGTGAAGATGCCGAAGAAAATGGCATCGACAGCGACGATGGTGGAGCCCACCGGAGTATTTCCGAGGATGGAAATAGCCATGCCGAGGACTGCACATGCGACGGATATGATGGCAGAGCAGATGGTTACAGCCTTAAAACTATTGTAAACCCTCATGCTCGAGAGTGCCGGAAAAATTACGAGTGCCGAAATCAGCAGTGAACCTACAAGATTCATTGCTAAAACAATTATAACAGCAATCATAACGGCAATCAAGAAATTGTAAAGCTTGACATTCGTGCCCGCAGACATCGCAAAGTTTTCATCAAAGGTGACAGCAAAAATCTTGTTATACAGGAAGATGAATATCGCTACAACTATGATGGAAAGCACAACGCAAAGCAAAACATCGCTGCTTTTAAGCGTCAAAATCGATGTCGAACCGAATAGGGTGACACAGACGTCACCCGAAAGATTTGAGGAACTCGAAAAGATATTGAGCAGCAGATAACCGAAGGCGAGCGAGCCGACGGAAATCATTGCGATAGTGGCATCACCTTTAATCTTTGTATTTTGACCTGTTCTAAGAATCAAAATCGCGGATATTACGGTGATTGGGAGTATTATTACAGTTTGATTCGTAAGTTTAAGCACACCGGCTATAGCCATGGCACCGAAGGCTACGTGTGAAAGCCCGTCTCCAATGTATGAGAAGCGCTTCAGCACCAGAGTCACACCCAGCAGTGAAGAACAGAGGGCAATCAGGATTCCGACAACGATCGCATATCTGACAAAGGGATATTCTAAATAATGCATGAAGTCGTTAAATATACTAGTCATTAGATTGTCCCTCTCTTTCCAAAAATATGTGCCCGATATGGCTGTTTACATACTCTTCAGTCGTTCCATAGAATACGGTGTTACCGATATGGAGGATATGGCTCGCATACTTCACCGCGGCATCCACATCGTGTGAAATCATGATTATGCTGATTCCTTCATCGTTCAAAGACTTGATGGTCTGATACATCTCTGCTGTTACTCTCGGATCAAGGCCGGAAACCGGCTCATCCAGTAAAAGGAGCTTCTGCGTAGCGCATAGAGCTCTAGCGAGCAAAACGCGCTGCTGCTGTCCGCCCGAAAGCTCGCGGTAGCAGCGCTTTGATAAATCGGTTATATCCATCTTTTTCATGTTCTTTTCAGCGAGAAGCCTATCGGATTTAGAGTAGAATGGACGAAGTCCCATGCGTCCCTGACATCCGGAGAGAACAATCTCCTTGACCGATGCGGGGAAGTCGCGCTGAACGATGGTTTGCTGCGGCAGATAGCCGATTTCGTTAGATTTCAGCCCGTCACCCGTCTCAAGCTTTCCGGAGATGGTCGGAATAAGTCCCAGGATGCTCTTAATGAGCGTGGTCTTTCCGGAACCGTTTTCTCCGACGATGCAAAGATAGTCACCTTTGTTTACCTCAAAGCTTAGATTTTTTAATATTACCTTGGAATCATATCCAACCGATAGATTTTGACAGATGATTTGAGCCATTTTTCCTCCTGAAGTTGCTTATTTCAGCGCCTTTTTCAGCACCTCGAGATTCTTCTCCATGATACCGAGATAGCTTGCGCCGTTCTTTACGTCATTTGATGTAGTAGACTGCATTGAGTCTAGAGTTAATATCTTTTGACTTTTATTCTTAGTGTTTTCTATAACCGCCTTAGCAATCTTGTGATTCTTACCTTCTATTGTAAGGATGTGTTTCAGTCCGAGCTCATCGATTTTTTTTGCCAGGAATGTTACGGTTTCAAAGCTTGCCTCTGATTCAGCTGAACAACCTACAAAAGCTGCGTAGTAATCCAGACCGTAGTCGTTTACGAGGTAGCGGAATGGGAAGCGGTCGCCGAATACCAAAGTCTTGACCTTTGCGGAAGAAACGGCTTCAGCGTACTTCTTGTCGAGCTCATCCAGCTTCTTGGCATAGTTTTTGTAGTTAGCCTTATATGTCTTGGCATTGTCCTTATCTACCTCAGAGAGAACATCGCTAATCTTCTTGGTGAAAATCTTGGCGTTCTTAAGAGATAGCCAAACGTGCTCATCGTATTCAGGTTCATCTTTATCGTGATCGTGTTCCTTGTCCTGATCGTGCTTTTCGTCGTGGTCTTTGTCTTTATCGTGATCATGCTCATCCTCAGCCTGCATGCCTTCCTTAACTTCTTCTTCCTTGGCCTTATCACCAATTACATCCATTAGGTTGATAACCTTGAGGTTCTTGTTCTTAGCCTGCTTGAGTACGTCCTTAACCCACTCGTCGGACTCACCGCCAACGTAGATGAAAACGTCAGCTTCGGAAATCTTTGAGATGTCAGCGGTAGATGGCTGGTAGCTGTGAAGATCGACGCCCTTATCTAAAAGCATGGTGACATCAGCCTTGTCAGCCTTGTCTCCCAAAATTTGCATAACCCAGTCGTATTCAGGGAAGATAGTTGTAACGACTTTGAGCTTCTTACCATTTGTACTTTCGCTTGATTTGGAATTGCCACATCCGCTAAGTGCGCAAACGGAGAGTACTGCGATAAGTAGTAAAGTGATAAATTTTTTCATTATTTCCTCCATCAAAAATAACAGTAAAACGTAATAAATTGCACATCAAAGCGTGCAATCAAAGCTTGGTCAATTAAGTTGAAGCACTGATCAGCTTCGGCAATTTCCGCAAATACCGTAGAAAACTGTACGCATGTTGTCAAAAGCAAAGTTATGATCCTTGAGAAGATGCTCCTCCAAGGAATCGATGGCATCGCAGCTTATGTGGAAAAGCTCGCCGCACTTCTCACACTTGCAGTGATAGTGGCGCCTGTTGTGAGCATGCATGTGCTCGCCTACATAGACAAAGCATGCAGGGCTCGATGCGTCAACGATGTACTTTTCGACAATACCTTCGTCAACCATTCTCTCGAGCTGACGATAGACAGTAGAGGTTCCAATGCTCTTGCCATGTGCACAGAAGTGATTGCAGATTTCGGCAACCGTGGTGTGTTCACCTGCGATTGTCTCCAGATAGCTCTGAAGCTCCTTACGCTGATTTGTGTTATATGGTCCTTTCGCTTTCATATGCAAATCTCCTTAATTTGAAAACCATTTTCATTTTATACCCATAGAAATAGCACGTCAATATGAAATTCATTTTCAATTTGAAAAAGATGCGAAAAAATTTGCGAAAAAATTTTGATGAAAAATATAAGCTTTTTTTAAAACGTAACATATGTTACCGAGTTTTGATGGAGAGCCGCATATAATCAGCGTATAAGAAAACTTATTAATGCTTTTGATATATAGAAAAGAGGAGAAAAATGGAAAACAAAATGTTTTGTTATCAGTGTCAAGAAACAGCCGGCGGAAAGGGCTGTACAGTTCAGGGTGTCTGTGGAAAGACTGCAGCGGTTTCAGGACTTCAGGACGTATTAATATATGCAACAAAGGGACTTTCAGCAGTAACTACAGCACTTCGTAAGGAAGGCAAGAAGATTGCGCCGGAAGTGAATCAGATGGTTACATTCAACCTGTTTGTAACAATCACAAATGCTAACTTTGATGATAAGTATATCGAGGATAGAATCGCTTTGACCCTAAAGACAAAGCAGGAGCTGCTCGCACAGCTGGACGACGCATCGGTACTTCCACACGCAGCAAAGTGGTACACAGAGGATAGAGCGCAGTATCAAATCATGGCAACAGCTACAGAGGTAGGCGTACTAGCAACGGAAAACGAGGACATTCGCTCACTCAGAGAGCTTATCACATACGGACTAAAGGGGCTTGCAGCATACAGCAAGCACGCAAATGCACTTCTAGAGGCAGATGCGGAAGTAGATGCATTTATACAGGAAGCTCTAGCTAAGACACTGGATGACACACTTTCAGTGGATGACCTTGTAGCACTAACACTTGAAACAGGTAAGTACGGAGTTTCAGGCATGGCACTCCTAGATAGAGCAAACACTGGAGCATACGGAAATCCGGAGATTACGGAGGTACAGATAGGCGTTAGAAAGAACCCGGCTATCTTGATTTCAGGACACGACCTACGCGACCTGGAGATGTTACTGGAGCAGACAAAGGGTACAGGCGTAGACGTTTACACACACTCAGAGATGCTACCTGCAAACTACTATCCGGCATTCAAGAAGTATGACAATCTGGTAGGTAACTACGGAAATGCTTGGTGGAAGCAGAAGGAAGAGTTTGAGAGCTTCAACGGACCAATCCTCATGACAACAAACTGCATCGTGCCACCTAAGGATAGCTACAAGGATAGACTTTGGACAACAGGAGCTGCAGGATTCCCGGGCTGCAAGCATATCGACGGTAAGTATGGCGAAACAAAGGACTTCAGCGCAATCATAGAGCAGGCAAAGCAGTGCCCACCACCAACAGAGATTGAGACGGGAAGCATTGTCGGCGGGTTCGCACACGAGCAGGTATTTGCACTGGCAGATAAGGTAGTAGATGCAGTGAAGAGCGGTGCAATCAAGAAGTTCATAGTAATGGGCGGATGCGACGGTAGAATGAAGTCAAGAGACTACTACACGGAGTTTGCAAAGGCACTGGCACCGGATACAGTTATCCTGACAGCAGGCTGCGCAAAGTATAAGTACAACAAGCTAAACCTCGGAGACATCGGAGGAATTCCAAGAGTGCTGGACGCAGGACAGTGTAACGATTCATACTCACTGGCACTAATCGCCCTCAAGCTAAAGGAGGTGTTCGAACTGGACGACATCAACGATCTTCCAATCGTATACAACATCGCATGGTATGAGCAGAAGGCAGTAATCGTACTCCTAGCGCTTCTATACCTTGGCGTAAAGAACATACACCTTGGACCAACACTTCCGGCATTCCTATCACCAAATGTGACAAAGGTTCTCGTAGATAACTTCGGAATCGCAGGAATCGGTACAGTAGAAGAGGACATGGAGCTATTCTTCGGAAAATAAGATAGATAAGATAAGTTAGATTGAGTAGATTATATAAGTTACACAGAGTACATAGAGTACGTCAAACTTATAGAGACAAAAACAGGAGCTTCGCGAGAGAGGCTCCTGTTTTGCTATATAAATATAGAAAATTAAATGAATTTAATTTCGTTATTTAATGTCATTATATCGTTTGAGCTGAGTTTTAGTTTGGATCTATATCTATAAATGACTTGATTATTATAAAACGACCGGAAGAACAATTCCTAAAAGCGTAGCCATGGAAGAGAAGATGACGCCCAAAATGCATAGCACTAATAAAAATCCGGGAGTATGATTGCGGATTTGAACAGAGTACTTACTTAAATCAAGAGGCTGCTTTATGATTGCATTCCTGATAGATGAACCAATCTTATCTATGGCATTTGCTCTACCATCTAAGGAAATGACATATCTTCCTTTCTTTGCAAAAAAATAGTACAGTTCCATTCTTCCTTTTTCAAAGCCATTCACCTTGCTATGCATAATACTTAGCGAAAGAGGAATTTCTTCACCTGTCCTTTGATTGATAATTCTGAAACCGAAGTTTCCAACCGGGGAAACTGAAAAAAGCTTGCCGCTAATCCATAAACCGTATTCTCCGTCATCGCTGAGCGTAAAAGACCCCGTATCTCTGCTACAGGACATTTCATACAGTATTTCTGTTTTAGTAAAACGTATAAGGTTCTTAAGGCTTATAATAAACAGAGCTATTCCTAACGGTACCAATAAGAAAAGTAAATATTTCATGGTTACAATCCTCGTTTTATATTAATATGACAAAACATCTATATAAATTTATACCATTTTTCTGGGATATTTTCTACTGCCTGTTTTCTTTGATGCATTAGCATTAGCTTACAGAACAGGGTCTTGGAACTTCGGGTTTCTGTGATAGATTAAAGTGGCTTACTCGCCGTTATTTGCATCGATAAAATTTTTAATCAAAAAGAGATGAATAGATGTTATAATATTTTCAAGATAATATATATTGAAACACAATGAAATTAAAAGTAAAAGATAAGCATAAACGGGAGGAATAAATGGATAGCAATAAGAGACCGGAAAGCATGGAGAGAATCACAACACCGGCGCTGGCAGAAGCCTTCATCGAAGAGCAGCTAAAAGCCCTACGCGAGCAGATTGGAGACAGAAAGGTGCTTCTAGCACTGTCAGGCGGAGTAGACTCATCAGTAGTAGCAACACTACTCATAAAGGCGGTAGGAAAGCAGCTGGTGTGCGTACACGTAAATCACGGACTCCTCAGAAAAGGAGAGCCGGAGCAGGTAGTACAGGTGTTCCGCGATGAAATGGATGCAAACCTTGTATACGTAGACGCAACAGACAGATTCCTAGATAAACTCGCAGGCGTAGAAGAGCCGGAAGAGAAGAGAAAGATCATCGGGGGCGAGTTCATCCGTGTATTTGAAGAAGAAGCACGCAAGCTCTCAGGAATCGACTTCCTCGCACAGGGCACAATCTATCCGGACATCCTCGAAAGCGGCAACGTCAAAGCCCACCATAACGTAGGAGGACTCCCGGAAGACCTCCAGTTTGAGCTCGTAGAGCCAATCAAACTCCTATTCAAGGACGAAGTAAGAGTAGTCGGAAGAGCGCTAGGCCTCCCATTAGGCATGGTAGATAGACAGCCATTCCCGGGGCCGGGACTCGGAGTACGCTGCACAGGCGCAATCACAAGAGATAGACTCGAAGCCGTAAGAGAGTCAGATGCCATCCTCAGAGAAGAATTCGCAAAGAACGGACTCGAAGGCAAAGTATGGCAGTACTTCACAGTCGTACCGGACTTCAAATCGACAGGCATCAAAGAAGGCAAGAGAAGTTTCGAGTGGCCGGTAATTATCAGAGCAGTAAACACGGTAGATGCAATGACAGCAACAGTGGAGAATATCCCCTTCGAACTGATGCAGCATATCGTAGAAAGAATCACAAGCGAAGTCAAAGGCGTAAACCGCGTGCTGTATGACTTCACCCCAAAACCAACCGGAACAATTGAGTGGGAATAACAGAAGCAAATATGTTACTATCACAAAACCATTGAAAACAGTGGGATTTAGCGATTGAACGGTGCAAAAAACTCTTGGGTGATACTACTTTGATACTAAAAAGCTGAAATAGTAGGTTCAAAAGGGAGTTGTTGAATTGAGCGAGTTTTACGAGCGATACTTATTGACCGAAGGACAATAAGGTAGGTGAAAAATTTAAGAAAGCCTTCCATAATTTTGGTGGGAGGCTTTTGTGGAAATAGTGGGTGATAAATTAATATTTATAAGGAGGAAGACAAATTAGAAGATATGCGTATTTAAAAGAACCGGTAAAAATAAACAAAAAAGATTATCTATATAAAATTATGCTGTACCAAACGAAAAAAGAAGGAGTATGTTTGTTTATGTATTGTAAAAAGGATGCTGTTCAATGTTCGTTTGACTATTGGTATAAAACGGTTGAAGATGTCTATGAGGATTGGAATGAACTTATTTACGAAAAAGGTTGGATTTATATAGATGATCCGTTGCCTTATTGTCAGCATGATGCTTTTCTACCGATAAGAGTAAAGGGACGTGATATCGGCGAGTCTCAGTGGGGTAATTTGGAAATTCTTGAAAATGGCAAATGGAAAGAATATATTCCTGATTAGTTTGCGGTTATTTATAAAATAAGAATTTAAGTAAAAGCACATAACTTTAAGACCTAAAAATCTTTTAGCTATGTGCTTTTTCTGTGCCTATTTTATTTCCGGTGGGACTTTGACTGACATAGAGTTATTAAAGCGTTTGAGATTACTTTCTTCAAAAGGAACATAATCTTTTTTCAGGCTTTCAGGATAGTTAGCTTTCCAATCTTGCAATGCTTCTTTTGTAATTTCGTTATTTTCATATTTTTCTTTCATTTCCTGCCACTGCTCAAGCATATTACGGATTCTAAGAATAGCTTCACTGCCGAAATATATACCTGTGGTAGTGTATTCGGAATCTTCATCATTCAGGATAACAGGTCGTATATTCACTTCAATACTGTCATCAAGCTTAAATAAAAACCGCATTAGATCATGTTCCGTATAGGGATAATCAGGCTCTTTTAAATATTCTTTGTTTACATGGAGTGCAGCAGAAATATTTTCCAAGACATCGTCTTTAGGAGTACGAATATCAAGTTCGTATTGCCTTATCCTTACATCATCTAAATGTATCCTATCTCCTAATGCCTTTTGCGTAATTCTTCTTAATTCGCGGAATTTCTTTATCAATTTACCCAAACTCAATTTAAACACCTCCTTAGGAGCAAATTTGTTTCTCTTTAATAATATAATCGAAAATAGGCAAAAATACAATAGAAAAATAAAATTTAGAAAAAAGTATTGACAGAAACAAAAAAGCTACTTATAATCTAAAATAGAAGTAGAAACAAATATGTTTCTGAAAAGAAAGGAGGAAAGTACGATGGAGAAATTATTTCTTACTTCAAATGAAGTTGCCGATTTACTAAATATATCGCAGCAACAAGCTTATAAAATCATCCGAGATATGAATAAGCAGCTTGCTGAACACGGCTTTCTTGTCCTTAGGGGAAGAATCAATAAGAAATATTTTATGGAACAAATCTACAAAGCGAAGGAGGGAGAATAATGCCTGCATATAAGGACGAAAAAAGCGGGAAATGGTTCGCTTCATTCTATTATAAGGATTGGGACGGACAGAGCAGAAAAAAGCTGAAAAGGGGTTTTGAAACGAAGAAAGAGGCAATTACTTACGAGAGAAATTTCACGGTAAAGATGTCCGGTTCACTCAATATGCTCTTTGAAGATTACTTTGAACTCTATAAGGCTGATGTCATAGGCACAATAAGGCTAAATACTTGGATGACAAAAGAACATATGATAAGAACAAAGATTTTACCATTTTTCAGCGGTATGAAAATGAGTGAAATTAAGCCAGTTGTAGTAAAGAAGTGGCATAATGTGCTCTTAAACATTGAAAATGCGGAAGGAGAAGCCTATAAGCCAACCTATCTTAAATCCATTCACGCACAGCTTAGTTGTATGTTCAACCATGCAGTCAAGTATTATGGATTAAGGCAAAATCCGTGCAAAGTAACAGGGCGAATAGGAAAGCAAAGAAGTGATGAGGAAGTGGAATTTTGGACAAAAGAGGAATACCTACAGTTTATAGAAGCTGTTAAGGACAAGGATATTTCATTTTATGCTTTTGAAATTCTATATTGGACAGGTATTCGATTAGGTGAACTTAGAGCATTAACAAAAGCTGATTTTGACTTTGATAAAAAGACAATGAGGATAAGTAAATCAGCACAGAGAATTAACGGAGAAGAAGTTATTACCGATCCAAAAACACCGAAAAGCAAAAGAACAATTATGCTTCCGGATTTTTTAGTAAGAGAACTTAAAGACTATTTCTTGAAGATTGAATATTTTTCGGAAGATGAACAAATCTTTCCAAAATGCAAAACATATTTCAACAAGGAAATGGAGCGAGGAATTAAAAAGTCGAAAGTTAAGAAAATCAAGCTTCACGCATTGAGGCACAGCCATATATCGCTGCTTATAGAAATGGGTTTTACACCTGTTGACATTGCAGCGAGAACAGGACATGAGAGCATAAAGGTGTTGATGGATTACAGCCATATGTTCCCCAATAAACAGGTGGATATGGCTGATAAATTGGACAAGGAGGGAGAGTATAGTGAAAGCACCGAAATTTCCAAGCTATGATGAGGCGGTTAATCGTAAAAAGAAAAAGCACCAAAACTTGCTGACTAAAGAAGAATGGCAAGCTTTGGAAGAGGAAAGAAAACAAGAGGAACGAGACAAAGGTAAGCGATTTGCTAATCACAGGAAAAAGGATGTAACCATAGCATTCAGAACAAATCGAAAAGATAGAGAACTAATTTTCAAAAAGATTGCGATGTCCGGACTTAGTAGGCAAGAATATATGACTAATGCAATCCTTAATGCTCCTGTAAAAGTATTCGCAACAAGAAATGTTATTGATAATTGTAAAAATGAGCTAAAGGAAATTCTATCGGAACTTAAACGAGTGAAGCAGTACGGAGAATTGGATGCGGGTTATAGGCATGAATTGAAAATGATTACTGAAATAATAGAAGCGGCAATACAAGAAAAAAGCCTTTAGCCAAATGACTAAAGGCAAGATGAAAGTACAACTTGGTATTTCATCCCTGACAAGATTATTTTATCAGGTTGTACTTCCATCAGCAATATAAAGATTGGAGGTTATGATGATTAACAAGGAAAATTACTTACAAAATATTCCGGTTGAACTAAGAGAATACAAGCAGTGGTTATGGTTTAAGAAAATCAGAAAAAAGGATTTGAAAGGAAAGGAAAAAATACTAAAGATTCCCGTAAGTCCGATTACATTCAAATCTGATGACTGGAATAATAAAGAACAATGGGCAGATTTTGAAACAGCAGTTAATAATTTAGAAAGTAGTGGTTGTGACGGATTGTCTTTTGTGTTAAGCAAGGATGATCCGTTTGTTTGTATCGATTTGGATGATGTTCAGGAGAACATACTCAAGATGTTTCAGGCTGACTTTAGTGATACCTATAAAGAAATATCACAGTCGGGAAAAGGTATACACATTTTTGTAAAAGGGAAGATAGAAAAGAACTTTAATAACCAACTTGAGAAAGTGGAAATGTATCAAGAAAACAGGTGTATTGCTATGACAGGTGATACTCATAAATTTGAGAACTCAGGTGTAGGGAAAGTCATTTCAAAGCAAAGCAAACTTGATAAATATTATAGGTTATTTGCACCAAAAGACAGTATTAGAAAAAAGATTTTGACTTATCAGAGGTCAAACAGTGTTCCGGAAACCGATAAGGTTATAGAAATAATGTGCATGTATAACGCAAAGGCAAAGGCGTTATTTGAAGGCTCCTATACAAGCGGTGATGCGAGCAAAGACGATTTCGGGCTGATTCTTTTCTTGAACAGTTTTACACATGGAAATGCGGAAATGATGAAAGAAATCTTTTTACAATCGGCTCTTAACAGAATTGATGATCGAAGCAAAAGAAGAACCGAAGAAGGATACCTTAGATATTTAGATGAGAGTATCAAAAAAGCCGTGCAGGGAGGAAACAAACTGTATTGGAATTATAACTATCACAGAGATAGAGGAGGGTATGCTCTTGAATAATTGGCTTAAATTTGATGACGTTGAGCTAAGCGATTATTTGAATCGTGAGCTTGAAACCGCAGATAAAGGGCAAGTCAAAAGCACTACCACAAATCTGATTACTGTGCTTATAAATCCATGCTTTTGTAAAGAACAGGCTATTTTGCTGGGAAATATCTTTTTTGATACATGCAGCAGAACTGTTCAATTTTACGGCAGGCTGAAAGGGGAAAAATTTTCTGAACCTGAAATAAGAAAGTGGAATGACCATATGACAAATATTCTTGGAGTTGAAATCGAAAGAGAATTTGGAATCAAATACGCTAAAAACAGAATGGAAGATGCCATTACATTTGTCGCACATAAGCGAACCGTTAATTTGCCAGCTTTGTATATGAAATCATTAAGTTATGACGGGAAAGATTATATTAAAAATCTTTTGCCTAAATATCTTGGAGCGGAAGATACAAAATTAAATGCTTGGATTATGGAACATATTTTAGTTGGTATGGTAAAAAGAGCGTTTAATCCTGGATGTAAGTTTGATGAACTGATGGTTCTTACGGGGGTGCAGGGTGTTGGTAAAACTTCATTTATCGAAAAACTGGCACTGTTTCCTGAATGGTACTGCTCACTAAACAATATAAAAGGGAAAGATGCCATCAGCAATTTGGTAGGAAAGATTGTTGTTGAGCTTGAAGAATTTGTTGCTCTTAGAAATGCAAAAAGTGCCGATGAGGCGAAGCTGTTTATATCGGCAAGGACAAGCACAGTAAGGCTTCCATATGAACGATTTTCAACGGATGTAAAACGAACCTGCATACTGATTGCGACTACAAATGATGCAACATTTTTAGGAGATTTTTCAGGAGAAAGAAGGTATTTACCCGTAAAGGTTAATGCTGAAAATATACAAATTCCGTTAATGTATGATCCTGAAAAATATCCGGTATTGGAAACTATCACAAGAAAAGAGCATGAGGAAATCATAAAACAGGATTTTGAAGGAGCCATTGCAGAAGCTGTCTATCTTTATGAAAATAAACTTCACGATTTTTATTTGCCGAAAGAGTTGCGTTCAGATTTAGATTTTGTTATTCAAACACACAAGAGCGATAACAGGCATGTCCAAAACTTCTTTGACTTCATGGAATGGAAAGCTACAAAGTCCGATACACCGAATTTGTTATGTTCTGCCGAATTTACGAGTAGGTATCCTGAAACAAATGAAAAAGTGTTTTCAGAACTTATGGCAAACGAAATGGTGGATGAATGGAAACTGGAACCATCTGTCAAAAGTAAGAAGGTGAGGATTGACGGAGTGGTTCGGGTTAGCAAGAAGTTTTATAAGAGAAACGAAAATGCTGATTTTATTGAGGTTGATTCTTCGGACATACCATTTTAAGAGTTTTGAAAAAGTCCGCTACCGCTACTTTGCTACCCGTATGACAAGGTAGTGAGGTAGTGGTAGCGATAACTTTCAAACTTTCTTAAAAAGCAGAGGAAATATTGAGAAGCACCGCTTGTGATAAAAGCTCACTGTTTTTCTGTGATAGTTATAAGACACTATTAGTAAAAGTATTATTTTCAGTGAGATAGCAAGCATATACTTTTTGACCACAGTCGAAAAAGTAGACTTGTAAGCTGCCAATTCAGCTTAATCAATTTTAGGGAGACCCTAAGACCCCGAGTAAGAAAGGAGTGATGATAAATGTCAAAGATCGTTAATCGTAAAAACAACTGTACCGTTCACTTTATGGTGAATGAAGAAGATATGAATGAGCTTAACCGAAGATTTGCATTGACCAATTTCAAAAGCAAAAGGGAGTTTTATAGAGACAGTATTTTCAAGAATAGAATTATCAGCATAGATATATCCGGAGAATTTAGAAAAGAATTAAGAGAATTAACTTCTATTGTAAGTAGGAATTCAGCAAACTTAAATCAGATAGCAAAAGCGGTAAACAGCACAGGAATTATCTACAAAGATGATATTGAGAGCATCAAAAAAGCATTGCAAGGTGAACTTCTTTTCTTGTCCGAGCTTAGAGAAAAAGTTTCGGATTATATCATCAATGAGGTGATCAGCTAATGGCGGTTACGAAGATACATCCAATCAAGACTACGCTGAAAAAAGCAATAGACTATATCTGTAATGGCGATAAAACCGATGATGAAATCTATGTTACCACACATCTTTGCAGTAGAGAAAATGCCCACAAGGAATTTGAACTCACCAAGAAACAGTTTCACTCAAGAACCAAGACTTTAGCCCATCATTTGATTCAATCTTTTGTGCCGGAAGAAGTGAGTTTTGAAGAAGCTCATCGGGTAGGAATCGAACTTTGCGAAAAGATTTTAGGCGGGAAATATGAGTATGTTTTAGCGACACATATCGACAAAGACCATATACACAATCACATAATTTTTAATTCCATAGATGTTGATGATGGGAAGGTGTACCACTCCTATTACGGCTCCTATATGAACATCAGAAATCAAAGCGACAAGTTATGTAAAGAGCATAATTTATCTGTTATCGACCAAGAAACACAAAGGGAAATCAATGAGATTAAGCGAAGAAAATTTGTAAGTTGGCATGATTGGAATGAGGATAAAAAAGGCAGTAGCTACAAATCAAAGTTACAATTTGATATTGACAGAAGTATTCAGCAATCTTTCAACTGGCAAGACTTTCTATCTAAGATGGAAAGCTACGGATACGAGATAAAATACGGTAAGCACATCGCTTTTAGAAGTAAAAATCAGCAGAGATTTACCAGAGCAAAGACGATTGGAGACAACTATACCGAAGAGCGGATTAAAGATAGGATTCTGAATAAAGAAAAAGAACTTGGCAATATCGTAGATATTAAGAACAACGATAAAGCAAAGTCAAGTAGAGGTTATGAACACTGGGCAATAAAACATAATCTTAAGACTGCTGCTTCTACGCTTGTTGAAATTAGGAACAAAGGATTTAAGTCAATGGAAGAATTAGAGCGTGGTATTAGTCGAATCTCCATTGAAAAAAATGACTTGAAGCGAGAGTTTGATAAACTGTCATGGGAGCAAAAGAGAATAAAGGAAGCAGTAAAGCATATTCAAATCTGCATAAGTAAAAGAGAACATTATGAGGGTTATCGCAAAAATCCGAACGATAAAATTTATATGATGATGAACAGAAAAGATGTAGAAGCCTATCAGAAGTCTTATGCGGAAATAGATATTTTTCTTAAGCAATTTCCGCACTTGAGGCATGTGGTGTTGGAGGAATTAAAGACAAAATCAAGTAAAAATCTTTTCAGAATATTGAACGAGAATTCCAAAGAATTACAAGCTAAACAAGAGGAGATAATCAAGAAACACAATTCGTTAGCAGCACGGTATGATGAATTGGAGCATCTGAAAGTTAATATGAATAGCTATCTTGGAAAAATTAAAACGGAGGATAAAAAGGAATCGGTTATTGGTAATATTGAAAAATATAAAATTGAAGAACATGAAAAATCAATTAATAAAAATAGAAATTTAAGGGAAGTAGAAAGGTAATTTATGTAGTTGTGTACAGTGAGTTTTGACATGCTGCTTATCACTCTGTTTCGTTCGAGAAAAAGGAATAAAATACTATAAAAAGTTATGTTTTTATGTTATAATAGAAAAAATATGAAAATTGGCGAAGATACTGGAGGATAGTAATGTCAAAATTCAGCTATAAAAAGTTATTTAAGAAATTGATAGATATAGAAATGAAAAATACAGAACTCATGGAAAAAGCAAAGGTGAGTAAAAGTACATTTTATAAAATAAAAAATGGCGAAAATGTTACTACGGATGTTTTGCTAAGAATATGCAATGTATTGGAATGTGATATTTCAGAGATTGTAGAATGTGTTAATGATTCTTCGGAGGAAATATAA
>ERZ772971.238-NODE-238-length-36720-cov-3.675358_pt1 | contig 36720 bp, 29 predicted proteins | sample MGYA00511943_ERZ772971 | MGnify/ENA primary metagenome ERZ772971 (study PRJEB29015, sample SAMEA2737929) | human oral metagenome | biome: human oral; feature: human-associated habitat; material: dental | place: China | collected 2144 ... | reverse complement strand
CCTTATCAGTATTAGAAAGAACAGATAAAAAATTAGATAGTTATATTTCTAATTTTTGGAAAATACCTTTTATTCAAAAAGAAGTGGACTACAATGCTCTTGTTGATAGTTTACCCTTATTTGATACTCTTAGAGATATGACCTTACAAACAAATATTTCAGATGTAATACGTCAGTCAGCGCTTCATATACTAAATAAGGCTTTAGAATACAGAACAATGCTCATTGATTATTTTCAAGAGAGAGAAATATTTTTGAGCAATGCTAAACGTATGGCTGCACCAGTGATAGAAAAGTATTTAGAAAATGAAGTGTAGACAGGGTGATATTATTGAAATAAACTTTCATTTTCCTGATGTAGGTTTTAAACCTCATTTTGCAATTGTAGTATCTAATGATGAGTTGCAGGAAATAGAAGGATATATTTATGTAGTACTTATTTCCTCAAAACAACATAATCCAGAATATTCATATACACTTACTAAAGAGATGACCTCTTATAACTTTGATAAACAGAGCTATGTAAAATGTCAAATTCTTGAGTTAAGTACAAGTAGAGATATTATTAAAAGGGTAGGAAGTATCAAACGAACTTATTTATTAGAAATCCAACAGAAAATCATACAATCTATTTTTTAAGAATGATGAAACACTTATTTCTTTTGTGTATTAGTCTATTCTTGTCTATATCTGTATATGGGCAAAAAGAGGTGTATGAGTCTCGACTTAAGGAATACAAAAGTAAAAAAGAGAAAATAACCTTTCGTTCTAAGGAAGTTTCTGATAAATATGCTAAAAGTCGTTTAGGGTTGTTGTTTGTAGGATTGTATCAATACGGATTATTATCACTTAATTTGAATGATGTGAAGAGTATAACATTGAAAAGTAGTGATGGAAACACAGCAACAGCTTATCTTGATTCTAAAGGAAATCCTACTAAAATAATATTTTCTGATAACTTTTTCTTTCAATTTTTATATGAAAAGGGACTTTTACGTGTTGAAGGACGTAGATCACTTTTCGTAGATGAGGTAACCTCTTATTTGTATGATGATAATGAGATTTTTACTAAAATAGAAGAGACATTAGAAAAATCATCTAATACCTATTATGTTTATGATAGTGCGCAATTTAAAGATAAATACCTCAATTATACTCATATTTATCTTTCAACAGATGAGATTACAGAGTCTTCAGCACTAAAGAAAGGTAATCAGATTGTTTTAACACGAAAGGGAAAGAACAGTGAAGAAAACTTTGTCTTTACTCTTTCCAATACGAAAAACTATTTACCTATTAGTTATTATGACTACAATGGGAATAAAGGTGTAGTAGAAGAAAAGTCTCCTATCTTATGGATTGAGACTCTTGATGAAAGAATTACAGAATATCATTGGGATAGCAACCAGCGTATTAGCAAAATTGTAATTATTGAAGGAAAAGAGAAAACAGATTATACTTATGAGTATAATTAACAGATTAGAGGATTAGCAAATTTGTGAAGGCGAACGGTTTTTAACTAACCACTAACCAATTAATTATTGAACATTAATCATTAAAAAAGATGTTATCAGAACAAGAAATCATTCGCAGAGAAAAACTGGCCAGGTTGAAAGAATTGGGGATTAATCCTTATCCCGCTCCATTATATCCTGTTGATACGACCTCTAAAGATGTTGCAAATCATTATGAAGAAGGCAAACAAGTGGTAGTAGCTGGCCGATTGATGTCGTTACGTGTGCAAGGGAAAGCGTCCTTTGCTACTTTGCAAGACAGTGAAGGTACAATGCAGTTGTACTTCAACCGCGACGAAATGTGCCCTGAAGAGGATAAAACACTCTATAACGAGGTGTTTAAAAAACTTCTTGACTTAGGTGACTTTATAGGGGTAGAGGGCTATTTGTTCATCACTAAGATGGGGGAAAAAACAGTAGCTGTTAAGAACTTTACTCTTCTTTCTAAAGTATTACGTCCGCTGCCTATGCCTAAAGTAGATGCTGATGGCAAAGTACACGATGCCTTTACCGACCCTGAGCAGCGTTATCGTATGCGTTATGTAGATTTGGTAGTGAACCCCCAAGTGAAAGAAGTGTTTGTAAAACGCACTAAATTGTTCAATGCCATGCGTCAGTTTTTTAATGAGGCAGGCTATTTGGAAGTAGAAACTCCTGTACTACAAGCTATCCCAGGGGGAGCTAGTGCGCGGCCATTCATCACTCATCATAATGCGTTGGACATTCCACTTTATATGCGTATTGCCAATGAGCTTTACCTCAAACGTCTGATAGTAGGTGGTTTTGATGGGGTGTATGAGTTTTCTAAGAACTTCCGTAATGAAGGGATGGATAGAACTCATAATCCAGAGTTTACAGCAATGGAAATCTATGTAGCTTATAAAGATTACCACTGGATGATGGATTTCACAGAGCGTTTGCTTGAGCATTGTGCGACAGCAGTGAATGGTACAACGAAAGCTACTTTTGGGAAGCACGAAGTTGACTTTAAAGCCCCTTACCCTCGTGTAACAATGACCGATGCCATCAAGCAGTTTACAGGTTTTGATATCACAGGGAAAACAGAAGATGAATTAAGAGCTTTTGCAAAATCTATCGGTATAGCAGTAGATGAGGCAATGGGCAAAGGCAAGCTTATAGATGAGATATTTGGTGAGAAATGCGAGGGCAACTTCATTCAACCTACTTTTATCACCGATTATCCTAAAGAGATGTCTCCACTGACCAAAGAACACCGTGATAACCCTGACCTTACAGAGCGTTTTGAGCTAATGGTATGCGGCAAAGAGATTGCTAATGCTTACTCAGAACTTAATGATCCTATTGATCAGCGTGAGCGCTTTGAAGAGCAGTTGCGCCTCTCTGAGAAAGGCGATGACGAGGCTATGTTCATCGACCAAGATTTCTTGCGCGCTCTTGAATATGGTATGCCTCCTACCTCAGGTTTAGGAATTGGTATGGACAGACTTATAATGTTCCTTACTAATAATGAGAGTATTCAAGAAGTGCTGTTCTTCCCTCAAATGCGCCCAGAGAAGAGAGAAGTGGAACTTTCTGAAGATGAGAAAATAGTGTTTGAATTGCTCAAGTCATCAGAGAAAGTGCTTTTAGAGATACTTAAAACACAGACAGCCTTTTCTAATAAAAAGTGGGACAAGGCTATTAAAGGACTTACTAGTAAGAAAGTCGCTGTTGTACAGAAAGAGGGAGAAGAACTATTTGTACAATTAGCAAATTCGTAAAATTAGCGGATGAGCAAAATGATAAATTTTACCAAAGGTTATAGCGTTGTGCTATGACCTTTGCCTATTTAAAATAAGCATTATGATAAAATTAATTGTTTCAGATATTGATGGTACTTTAGTAAATAATGAAAAACAAGTGCCAGAGAGCTTTTGGGAGGTTTTTAAGCTGATACAACAAAAAGAGATTCTCTTTTGTGCTGCTAGCGGTCGACAAATACAAAGTTTACAGGCTCTTTTTGCTCCTATTAAAGAACAGATAGCTTTTGCTCCCGACAATGGAGCATCGCTTATCTACCAAGGAGAAACATTGTTTGAGTCTCCTATTCCTTTATCAGAGCTACTTCCTATCTTACACACTTGTACACAGATAGACCACATAGGGGTGGCCCTTTGTGGCAAGAAAAGTGCTTATGTAAAGACCGATGACGAATGGATTTTTGGGGAGATTGCAAGGCACTATCCTGCGTATACAAGAGTTACACATTTTTCAGATATTAACGATGATATTTTTAAGATTACTATTTGCGATACCGCTACTTCTCGTCTAAACTCATATAAGTACCTTCAGCAGTACAATCCTAATTTTAATGTAGTAGTGTCAGGCGAAATATGGTTAGATATCACTCGTAAAGATGTCTGCAAAGGCAATGCTATAGCACATTTACAAAGTATTTTACAAATAACCCCTGATGAAACAGTGGCTTTTGGAGACCATCTAAACGATGTAGAGCTTATGCAATGTGCAACTTATAGCTATGCAATGAAGAATGCTCAGGAAGAGCTCAAAAACATCGCTAACTATGTTACTCAGTATGACAATAATGAAGAAGGGGTGGTGAAAACTATTACTCACTTACTAAACTAATGAACTAAATTTCAGATGGATAATAAAACTATTTTTACAGAAACCTATAAGGTACGTAGCACACAAGTGAACCTAAATAATCAGTTAGGGCTCTATGGAGTATTGGGGATGCTACAAGATATTGCAGCAGAACACGCCTCTCTTTTAGGCTTTGGTTATAAGCAACTCATTGAAAAAGGCTTTTTTTGGGCACTCATCCAACAAAAACTCAAAATGGAAAAATGGCCAGAGTGGAATGAGCGCATCACCGTGAAAACATGGTCTTTGCCTGTGCAAGGAGTATATGCTTTCCGAGAATTTGAATTGTACTGTCAAGACCAAAAAATAGGGGAATGTGCTACTACTTGGATAACTATGGACATCCAGACTCGCCGCCCCATTGAGCTAACTGACCGTCAAGAGATTTTCTACCCCCGTCTTGATGGAGGTCTTTCTTTTCAAACAAGTCGTATTGCTCTCCCCGAAGAAATGCAACGAGTCAATCAGTTTAAAGTAAGAGTAAGCGACTTGGATATGAACTCCCACGTGAACAATGTAAAATACACCCAATGGGCATTAGATATGATGACAGAGCGCAATCACCGGGATTTCATTATTAAAGAGTATGATATCAACTTCCTTTCAGAAACGTTTTTAGGGGACGAATTGCAAGGATTTAAGAGTAAAGGGCAGTATTTAGATGAAGCACATAGGCTTGTGGAAACTTATCTTTACGCACAAAAAATAGGAGGAGCAAAACCTGCTTTCATCTCTCATTGGATTGCTGAAAGGATATAATACTGAAAAAAGAATATTCAAAAAGGCTGTCTTGAATCATTTCAAGACAGCCTTTTTGTTTTCTACTAACTTGTGTGTGATGCCTTAAGAGGCAATTTTAGGCAATACTTAGCTTACCTTTTCTTTTATAGGAAAGAAGAAGGCACGAGGTTGCTTCTTGAAAGATTGCCATACACATCGGCCAAGATATTTCAGCTCTGAGGCAGGCACTTCGCGGGAGCGCAATGCTATCCAAAGAGAAAGCCCAAAGCTGATGATGAAATTGCCTACTCCAATGATGCCAATACCTAAAACACACCATACAATATTCTCTAAGCTGATTGAAAAGTTCGCACCGTACAGTCCATAAGCAAAGTTGCCACTAGCAAATGTGATGTGTCGAATATCAATGGGCAAACCAAAGAATTTTCCGATAGCCCAAGCACTTCCCATAAAGAAACCAAACCAAATATTCGATACTATACTCGGCCATTTCTGTTGCATCCACTTAGCTACCCGTTGCATTCTTGTTTTGCCAAAGAAAACTTTTAAAAAGGGATGTTCTGAGAGGCGGTAGTAAAAATTGTTGAAGTTATTTACACTAGCTACATTTCCTGCTATGATGCCTGACAAAAACAAAAATACTCCAGCAATACAAGCGTGCAAGAATACAGGCGTATGCCAGCTATTTAAGTCTTCTAACAGATGATTGCTTTTTTCTGCTGCAAAATTGTAGCCTAATAGATAGCTAATCCCTATTACCAATAGCATTGAGATAGGAAATGCCCCAAATACATTCCCCACAAAAGCGATGAACTGCGAGCGGAATAACCTTGTAAACAAACTGCAGAACTCTGTGTATTGCTTGTTTTTGTGTTTGCTGTCGGTTATGTTCAGGTTTTCTAATGTTTTTGCAATGGTAGAAGCTGTCATCGCAGGCTGTTTGGTAGCCAAGGTAGAGCCTGTAAGGTAAATGAGTACAAAGCCTATAGCATAGTTTAAACTGTAGTTCAGTGCGTGTAGAAAGTCTGACTGTCCTTCTTGCATAGACATATAAAGCTTCACCAAGCACATAAAACCAACAATCACCCCTCCTGCAAGTGCTGTTTTCAGCATTTTGAAATATTCTTTTCTACTCGAAGTGATGTAGTGTTCCCCTGTCTTTCCAGTGTAGTTTGTGATTTCGTATGTAATGTTGTAAACACTGTCGTCTATCAGCTTCCGTACATTGTTCTTCTTGGAGTTTGTCTTTATCATATCCAAGTAGAAAGCAATGGCTTTTTCTTTTTTGTCTTCCTCTTTTTCAATGAACAGATAGTTGTACAGCCGTTTGATGCGTTTCACTTGTTGGCGAATCAGTAATAGGGTTTGGTTTACACTGAAGGTTACCCCATATTTGCCTGCATTTGCATCAGCTTTGTTTACAAAGTCTTCGCATTGTGCTACCAAAATGTTCAGCTGTTTGTAGTCTAACGTGTGTTCTTGAAGGTAAAGGTAAGCTTTTTTCTCTTTAGAAAAAGTGCGATATAAATTGTTTAGCTCGTCGTCAAGGGCTATAAAAGGACTGTTTAAGTGGGCATATTCCGGTACCATACGCAATACGTCGGTCTGTAGTGCCAAACCTCCCATTCGTTGAGAGAGAATCATTATAGCTAACAGAATTTGCTTCGAGGTATTTCTCTTCTCACTATCTTCATAGAAAGTTTCAAGACTGAGCAAGCTGAAGAGTTCTTTCCAGTTTTCTATAGGGATACGAGCTACCCATTTAGTGTCCGAAGGCTTGTAGAACAACTGGTTTAATACGTATTGGATATTCTCTTTCGAAGGTTGGTCTGGAAGAAGTTGCCTGCTGATGCGTCGGCGTAATTCTTTGAAGAACGAAACACTGTTTAGTAGTCCTGCATCGGTGAAGAGAAGAACTTTTTGTTTGTTAGCAAATACATTCTGTGTCTTCTCTTTGAAGAAAGCTATATGCTTGGGGTTATGTCGTAGTTCTGAAAGAAGCTCCTCTATACTAAAAGCACTTTTTTTATCCTTACTCTTCTTCCGAAAGTAGTTCACAACATCAAACACAAAGTCAATCGCTTCGTAGTTTGAAGTGTGTTTATAGAACTCGAAGATTTCATAAACAGAGTTGTATTTTTTAGCCAATAGAAACATACTTTTTTTATTATGAGGCAAAGGTACGAAAAAAAATGTCGATTACCCAATTTGCTAAAGAGTTGATTTAATGAAAAACAACAAAGGCTGCCTTAATAAAGCAGCCTTTGTAGAATAAAAAAAATCAAATATGAAAAATTTAGAAATGATAACGTACCCCAAAACTGAAAGTACGACCTGCTCCGAAATACACTTGGTTATTAACATCTAACCCTTTGTAAGTCTTGCTGCTGTTAGTAGCGTGAATATTTGAGTAAGATTCTGAAATGTAGTAAGTGTCGAATAGGTTGTAGGCGTGTGCTGAGAAAGTAAGACGTTGTTTTTCAGTAAGCTGCCATTTGTATGAGGCTCCTAATTCAAACAGATGATAAGCAGGAAGTTTCAAAGCTCCTGCATCAGCCTTAGCTTGGATATCAAAATCAGTAGCTTTTAGGCGAGCGTAAAGATTGTCAATATAATTCCAATCAAAGTCTAGTTTTAACCCTTTGATAGGAAGTACTGTAACTCCTAATGAAGCTGTTTGTTGAGCAGAATCGCCTACTTTTACACCATCCATAAATAAGTCAAAAGGTTTCGCATCGCTTATAGGAACTTCATTACCAAGTTTGTCGATAGGTTGGTTACTTTCGTTAGTAAGGTATCCTTTAGAGTTACCTTTGTAGTACCAATTACCAGTAGAGAACATACCGTTTACCTTTAAGTAAGGAGTAATCGAAGCGTTAGCTTCAAACTCAATTCCTTGGTGAATTTCTTGGAATCCTAAAACACTAGCATAGGCAGTGATGCGCTCCGAGCCTACATTGATGTTGTTAGATTTGCTTTCATAACGATCTTTCCAAGAAGTGTGGTAAAGGTTTACGTTAGCATTGAAGTACTGAGACTTGAATCCATAACCTGCTTCTATTCCGAAAATCTTTTCATTGGTTAGGTTAGGGTTCAAAATGTTGTGATAGTTAGGATATACCGCATCAAAGAAAGGCTGTTTAGAGTAATACCCTGTGTTTGCAAAAACATTGTGTTGCTCATTGATGTTGTAGTTCACACCACCCTTGATATTGTAGCCCATAATATCTTTAAATCCTGTTTTCGTGTATTGTACAGTTCTAGGCTGTGCAGGATTTAGTCGGGTGCCTGGTTTTACGAAGTTGTCAATACGTTGGTATGACTGTATAGAAGTCGCACCTTGTATGAAAGCAGAAAAATGGTCATCAGAGTATTCAAATTGAGAGAAAAGGCCAAACCATTTCACTTCACCATCATTGCTGTATGTTATTTGCTCGCTGATAGGAGCTACTTTTGTGAAAGGGTTTAAGGTAGCATTAGTAGGGGCTACCGCTGTAATAATGTTAGCTGCCGATAAGTTTTTGTTGCTTGCGTCAGAAAAACTGTTGTTGCCTAACAAGTCATTCACTACTTGGTGGTGGTAAGCGTAGTAGTAACGACCATCAAGCCCCATATTGAAAGTGAAATTCTTGTTGATTTCGTGCTTTAAGTTTGTTAGGAAACCATACCAGTCGTGAGAGTTGATAAGTCCTTTTCTTATAAAACCTTGTCTGATAGAAGAACGTACTTTGGGGTCAGGAGAGTTTACTCGTACGAAGTTACCTGCTTCTCCTGGTGTTTGCATAGGGTCTAATCCTTCTACACTTTCGCCTCTGTTGTAGCGAACTGCTTTGTCAAAATCTATCAGTCCATCTTCAGTACGCAAGTTTCTCAAACCATATCTGTTGATAGAATAATGATGCGCTTTTATAGTGCCATCATTGTTGTATTCTGGTTTATCTACCACTTTGTGCGCATACCCTTCAGGGTCAGAGCCCATTCCGCGTCCTAACGAAGCATAAATTACGCTGCTCAAAGAAGTGCTTTCCGACATATTCCAATCCCAGTTAAGCATTGCTACAGGTTTTTGGTAAACATTCTTTTTTAAAGAATACTCTTCTCCGTCAAGATAACCCCAGTCAGGATTGTAGCGGCGGTTAGGCTGGTCTTCACTACCTCCATAGCGTTGTGCTTCAGCAATAGTAGGACGATAAGCGCGTTGGTTATGCCACTGAGAAGAACCTGTAAACATCAGTTGGAAGCTGTGTTTCTTTGATGGTTCGTACCCCAAAGCTAAAAAGTAGTTATATCCTTCAAAGCTAGTACCATCAGCATATTTTTTACCCCAGTTTTTACCAAAAAGTACCGAGGTAGACCATCCGGTAAGACTTTTTCCTGTGTTATACGATACGTTAGCTTTGTATTCACCATTGCTGCCATAGCTGGCAAAAATGTTTCCGCCTTCGCTCATATCGGCAGCACGGGTTACAATATTGATAGTTCCTCCTACCGAAGCTATCGCTAATTTTGAGGCTCCTAAACCGCGTTGTACTTGCATTCCCGAAGTAACATCAGAGAGTCCTGTCCAGTTGCTGAAATACACTCGGCTGTTCTCCATATCGTTCACTGGCATCCCGTTAATCATCACAGCTACGTTTTTGCTGTCGAATCCGCGAATGTTGATGCTCGAGTCCCCAAAACCACCACCACCTTTGGTCGCATAAACCGAAGGAGTACGGTTTAAGATTTCAGGTAGTTCTCTAGTACCCATCTTCTCAACAATTTCTGTTGCTTGGATAGTAGAAACAGCCACAGGCGTCTTGCGCTCTTTGGCAATGTCCAACAGCGAGCTCTTGCCGGTTACAATCACCTCGCTGAGGGCTTGTTGGTCGCTTGCTAACGATATATTTAGGTGTGCTTTTCCATTAACCAAGCGGTAAGCTACAGCTTTCGTTAGGTACCCAAGGTACGAAATTTCAATTGTTCCCGTAGGAGCTGTTACATTTAAGGTGTACTTCCCGTCCATATCGGTCGAAACCCCGTGAGAAGTCCCCTTCACTATCACGTTTGCTCCCATCAGAGGAACATTGTATTCCCCATCAATTACCTCGCCCGTTATCACACCATTTTGGGCATAAGCCATTGCACACAGCAAAAAAATTGCTACATTTAAAAACCAGTTTTTCATCTTAGAGTTGTTAATATTAGTTACTTTTAGTTTTTACTTTTTTGTGCTTCGCCGCCTTAGCAGCTTGAAAAATCGGTACTTGGTACCTGCTGCAATCTCGCAGCTTGGCTCTTTCGGGGGACAAAGGTAGTAACTTTTTTCATTCTTGAAACTAAAACCCTCTAAAAATTTTTACATTTATTATGTTTTTAGTTTTTTACTCGCTTGAGCTATTTGTTAAAGCAGATTTTGCCTCTTGTTTTTTACCTCTTATTATCAGTTGGTTATAATGAATCGTTATAGATATAACAAAAATGAAGTGTTAATTTTTAACGAAATTTTAAATATAAGAGTATTTTTGCAACCTCAAAATTAACCAAATAATATAATGAAGCGCATAAAAAATTGCATCAAAGCATACGTGTTTGTAGGTATTTTGTTCTTTCTTTTTGGAGGATTAACGGTTTTTGTACAGCTGTTAGTACCCCACCTACGCGATATTTTTGAGCTTAATTATACACACGCCAGCTTGCTCTTGCTCTTCTTTTTTCTTCCATACTTGTTATTCTCTATTCCTGCAGGCTTTATTTTGGCACGCTTGGGCTATCAGCGGGGTATTATTATAGGTCTTATTCTTATTGCCTTAGGTGCTTTGCTTTTTCATCCAGCTTCCGAAGAACGCCAATTTAGCCTTTTTTTGTTAGCTTCCTTTGTTTTAGGTAGTGGCATTACTTTTTTACAAGTAGCTGCCAATCCCTATGTAGCCCTACTTGGCGAGCCCTCTTCTGCTCCTGTTAGGCTTACCTTTTCGCAGGCCTTTAATGCCTTAGGGACTATGGTGGCACCTTTGGCAGGAGGCTTTTTTCTGCTCAACGACGAAGTGAAAACCTCTTCCGAATTAGCAAAATTGAGCACTATCGATAGGAATATGTACTTTCAGCAAGAAGCACTTGCCATCCAGATTCCTTTTCTCTACATTGCTTTAGCCGTAACATTTTTAGCTTTCCTCTTTGCTCTAATAAGGTTGCGCACCGGTAATTGTATTGGCTACGAAGAGCCTTCAACGTCCTACAACTACGTGGCACTCCTCAAAAAACCGTCGCTTTTGCTCGCTGCTATAGGCATATTCCTATATGTAGGTGCTGAGGTTGTCATTGGCAGTTTCGCAGTGAACTACTTCTTAGAAATGAATGTTGTTAAGGAACTTGCTGCCTATCCACAGCTGCTTTCTTTGAAGCATTTTTTGGGCAAGACAGTACTCCCCTCTTCTCTCTATACCTCCTATCCCAAAGCCATTGTAGCTTACTTTTTGATATTCTATTGGGGGGGTGCTATGGTAGGTAGGTTTCTAGGAGCTTTTCTGGCCAAACGCTTTTCTCCTTCTAAGCTCTTGATGATAGCTGCCCTGAGCGTCATCTCTCTTCTTTTTGTCTCTGTCAATACAGGCGGAATCCTATCTATGGTAAGCTTGTTAGCCGTAGGTTTGTTCAATTCTATTATGTTCCCTATTATTTTTTCTTTGGGTAGCGAAGACGTAGATGAACAGAAAACTGAAGCCTCTGCCTTACTTTGCACAATGATAGTAGGAGGTGGATTCATTCCTGTTCTCCACGGATTTTTTGTCGATTATGTAGGCTTTCGCCTTGCTTACCTCACCTTAGTAGTCTGCTATGGCTACATACTCTTCTTTGGTTTTTACTCTCAAATGAAAAAGATGAGAGTTTCTTAATGCTTTCAAAGTCATTCCTATAGTATAAAGCACTTTCCCTCAATTCTCTCATAAAATTAGAACACTACTGCAAAGCAAAGAACACTCAGAGCTTGCTTTACTTTCTCTTGTCTCATTATCTGCCAAGAAAAGAAAAATTTTCTATTAGGAGCATCCCGAAGCCGAAGTGAAGACATCCCGAAGCCGAAGTGAAGAACAAGCGAACTTTCAGCCAACACTGCCTTTCTGCAAAATACTTCAAAAACAGAAAAAATAACCACTTACCTCTAACTTCCGTCATTCGATTGAAAATTCTACTGAAACGGAACATCACTTCTTTTGTAATTTTCAAAACTTATTTGTACTTTTGCCTCCTAGAAAGACAATAAGGAAATATGGCACTAATTAAATCAATATCAGGCATTCGCGGCACTATAGGAGGCCGCCCCGAAGATAATTTAACTCCTCTTGATGCAGTCAAGTTTGCCGCTGCCTATGGAGTTTGGCTTAAGAAACACACTCCTCACAAACGCATCAGAGTAGTAGTAGGTCGCGATGCACGCCTTTCCGGTGCTATGGTGCAGCATTTGGTGCAGTACACCCTTATAGGATTAGGCATAGATGTAGTAGACATTGGCCTCAGTACCACTCCTACGGTAGAAGTAGCTGTTCCTTTAGAACAGGCCGACGGAGGGATTATCCTTACTGCTAGCCATAATCCAAAACAGTGGAATGCCCTAAAACTACTCAATAGCCGTGGCGAATTTCTAAGCGCTGCCGATGGTGCCGAACTCTTGCAAATAGCCGAAACAAACGATTATGAGTTTGCTCAAGTAGACGATTTAGGAGTACTGACTGAAAATACAAACTACCTCCAAAAGCATATTGACAGAGTGCTCTCTTTGCTTCCTTCAGCTGTGGTAGAAGCCGTGAAAAAACAATCTTTTAAGGTAGTAGTAGATGCGGTGAACTCCACAGGTGGCATTGCTATTCCAAAACTTTTAGAACGTTTCGGAGCAACAGTTATTCCCTTGTACTGCGACCCCAATGGCCACTTCCCTCATAATCCCGAACCCCTAAAAGAACACTTGGGCGACATCTGTCAAAAAGTGGTAGAAGAGAAAGCTGACTTTGGAATTGTCGTAGACCCCGATGTAGACCGCCTTGCTTTCATTACCGAAGAGGGCGAAATGTTTGGCGAGGAATACACCTTGGTAGCTTGTGCCGACTATGTATTGAGTAAAACCCTTGGCAATGTAGTCTCTAACTTGTCCTCTTCCAGAGCTTTGCGCGATATTGCAGACAAGCACAAAGTAGCTTATGCGGCAGCCGTAGTAGGCGAGGTGAATGTAGTCGAAAAGATGAAAGAAGTGAAGGCTATCATAGGGGGAGAAGGCAATGGGGGAATTATTTATCCCGAATTGCACTATGGTCGCGATGCCCTTGTGGGGGTTGCATTGTTCCTTTCCTTGCTCACTGAAAAAGGAATCAGCGTGAGTGCGCTGCGCAAAACCTATCCATCCTATTATATGAGTAAGAATAAAATTGAGCTCAGCCAAGACCTCAATCCCGACAAGGTGCTACAAGCTATGCAACAGAAATATGCACACGAGCACATCACTACCATCGATGGACTTAAAATAGACTTCCCTCACAGTTGGGTGCATTTGCGCAAATCCAACACAGAACCTATCATTCGCATCTATACAGAAGCGCAAACCCAACAAGAAGCCGATGCGCTGGCACAACGCTTTATGGAGGAAATGGGACAGCTAAGTTAATAAGTTGAGGGGCTTAACTTTTTATGATGATTTAACCAATAAGACATTGTTATGAAAAGGTTGAAGAAAATACTATATGTTGTTTTGGGGAGCCTCTTGTTTTTAGCAATACTACCAGTGGCGTATTTTTTCATTTACGGCTTTTTGCTAAGAGGAGAAGTAAGTAAAGAAAAGGTCGATTATCTTAAGGCCAATGCTATCACATTGCCGCCAGATTGCACAATCCCTGATACGACATTGTTTGCAGAGGTAGAGACTTCTACAGTCTTTATGTTTGGCGAGGTTCACGGGTTTCCAAAAACACAGCTTTTTGATGCTCAACTCCTAATTTATTTAAACAAAAAGTTCGGGGTTACAGATTATTTTAATGAGTTTTTTGTTGAGGATGCTGAGATTTTGAATCGCTTTTTGACAGCAGATACACTTAATGAACCGCTTTTGTTACAACATTTTGCCCTCCTTAAAAACAATATTCCACAACGGCAGACAGAAGAGTATCTTGAAAAGTGGAAAATACTTTACCACTACAACCAAACCTTGCCCAAACATCAGAAAATCTATGTGTATGGGCTTTTGGGAGAGCGACAGGCTTTTAAGTCTTCTCGCGATAGTGTGATGTTGCACAACTTTAGTCTGTATACAAAACAGTTGGATAGTTTAGCCAATGGAAAGAAACATTACTATTGTTCGCTGGGGAGTGGTCATATTTATCAAGAAAAATACAACAAGGGCAGAAGCTTTGCAGCGCTTCTGAAGCAAAAGGGCTATTCCATTGTTTCTCTGATGCACAGAGCATTAGATTCAGAAATGTATCTTCCCAAGGGATTAGGGATACCCACAAGTCCTACTCAGATGATTTCTTTGGCAAATTCTGATGGCCCTATTACTTATTTTACTAATGTAGAGAACTTTAAGGAAGTTTCAGAAATACCCTCAGTAGTGCTTTACAAACTTGATAGTCAGGGGTCTCCTTATGCACACAGTCAGGATATAGTAGGTTTTAAGTCGCCTTTAGGATTTCTCATTGGGCAGATAATCCCTGAAGAGGGCAAAAACACTACCGACTATTTTCAGTATGTTTTTCTCACAAGAGGTTGGAAAGGAGCTAAACCTTGATAGTTGAAAAACTTAAAAGAAAATGCAATGAAATACGTACGTTTGATCTATTAAATAACAACTGATGAAAAAACTTTTATCTCTATTTTTTCTTGTGGTGTCAGGAACGCTACAAGCACAGAACCTATCAGAACGCGTCAATGCTCGCGATGTAACTCTTGTAGATGTTCGCACCCCCGAAGAGTACGCAGCAGGAACAGCCGAAGGGGCTATCAATATTCCTTTACAGGTGATGGATAGCCAATGGGAGCAGCTGAAAGGCAAAACTAACATTGTCCTTTTCTGCCGCCGTGGTGTGCGTGCTGAAAAAGCCAAGGGAATACTCCGAGCACATGGTATTGAAGCTCTGAATGGTACTACTGTAGAGCATATCAGAAGCCTACAAAAACAAAAGCCAGCTAAGTAGCTGGCTTTTGTTTTGCGGGGGTAACAAGTAATACTACAATTCAATATTGTCTATCAGGCGAACTCCCTCTGCATACACTACTATGAAAGCTCGGTACCTTTTGCCAGCTTCTTTTTCAGTAGCGTGCAGCAAGTTGTCAGCATCGGTAATAGTAAAATACTCTAACTCGAAATCAGTTTCTCGGGCGAAAATATCACTTACCCAAGCTTCTACCTCGGCAGGGGTGTGAGTTCCAAAACGCTCTTTAGCAGCTACAAGAGTGCGGTAGATGAAAGTCGCGCGCTGTTTCATTGCTTCCGAAAGCAGTGCATTGCGCGAACTAAGAGCCAACCCCTCGGCATTGCGCACGATAGGGCAAGGTACAATGCTAACAGGAAGTCCTGTTTGTTCTACCATCCGCTTGATGATGAGCAACTGTTGGTAGTCTTTTTCTCCAAAATAAGCACGGGTAGGAAGTACTATTTCAAAAAGTTTCTTCACAATAGTACCTACACCGTCAAAGTGCCCTGGGCGTGAAGTGCCTTCCATCACTTTGTCCAACCCTCCAAAGTCAAACTGCTGTGCAGTTACTTCGGTGCCGTAAATGTCGGCTACCGCAGGAGCATAGATGAGTACATCTTTATTCAGGTCAGCAATCAGCTGCGCATCGGCTTGCAAGGTACGAGGGTACTTTTCCAAGTCCGTAGGATTGTTGAACTGGGTAGGGTTCACAAAGATGCTTACCACCACCGTATCATTCTCTTCAGCAGCTTTTTTTATAAGCGACAAGTGCCCTTGGTGCAAAGCGCCCATTGTAGGTACAAGTCCTATGCTTTTCCCTTGATTTTTAAGGGATTCTACTAAGGAATGAAGTGTTTTTTGTTCGGTAAAAATCATTGGTATAAAATCTTTTTGGGTGCAAACTTATAATATTTTATGGATATGTCCATAATTTTTTGTACTTTTGTGCTTTCTAACGTGCTAATATAATAACGATTTCCTTTCTATGAAAGACAAAAAAGTACTGTACGTATCGTCAGAGGTGTTGCCTTATTCGCCTTATTCAGAGCTTGCTAAGATGTCGTTTGAAGCTCCGCGAATGGTAAATGCCAACGGCGGACAGATACGTATTTTTATGCCTAAGTTTGGTAACATTAACGAACGCCGTCATCAGCTTCACGAGGTAATTCGCCTTTCGGGAATTAATATTGTCATTAACGATATTGATGTACCCCTCATCATAAAAGTAGCTTCTATCCCCAAAGAGCGAATACAGGTTTATTTTATTGACAACGATGAGTATTTCCATCGCACTGGCACGCTCTTTGATGAACAAAACGAAATGTATCCTGACAACGACGAGCGTTGCATCTTTTTCGCTAAAGGAATTGTAGAAACAGTCAAGAAACTCAATTGGTTGCCAGATATTATTCACATCCACGGATGGGTTTCTTCCTTGCTCCCTTTGTACTTGCGAACCTATTATAAGGATGAACCTATTTTCTCTGAAAGCAAAATCATTACCTCTGTTTTTGACAGCGATTATGAAGGTACTTTAGATAGCAAACTTATTAACAAAGTAGCCTTTGACGGCATTAGCAAGAAAACAGTAGACCCTCTTAAAAATCCTACTTATTTTAACCTGATGCGCATCGCTGTGAAATACTCTGATGGGGTAGTAGTCGTTACAGAAGATATGCCTGAGGACTTTCATACCTATTTGAAAAATGTTAAAAAACCTGTCCTCTTCAATAGCGACAAAGAGACTTTCCAAGACTCTTACCGCGAGTTTTACCAGAAAATCTTAAAGAAATAACCTTAAACGAATGAATAACACCTTAAAGTTACTTTTTTTAGCAGCGCTACCTATCTTTTTAGGAGCTTGTTCCGATAATTCGTTCAACGAAATAGAGGGGGCTTTGCTCAAAGAACCTAATTTTAGCACAAGCGTTTATACGGCTACCCTTTCCGTAGCCCAAATGCAGCAAAAAGCAGTGCAAACCAATGGCTTAGGAGGAACTTTCTTAGGCCGCTACACACAGGCTCCTTTTGGAACTAAGCAGGCGCGTATAGTAGCTCAAGTAGGCCTTTCGTCTCTCAATCCTACTTTTGGTGCACAGACACAAGCCAACGAGAATAAGAATAGCAAACCCGAACACGAAACCGTTACGGAAGCCTATTTGTACCTCCCTTATTTCAATCCTAATAGTAGTGCGCAAAAGCCTACCTACGCCCAGAATGCCGAGTACCACTTAGACTCTATCTATGGCAATAAGGCTGCTACTTTTAAAGTAGCTGTGAACGAGTTAGACTACTATCTCAGTGATATTGATGCCGATTTGAATGCCAAACAATATTATTCAAACAATGCCGATATTGCTGCACACATAGCAAGTTCTATTGTATCGGCTACCACTACCAGTACTTTTAGTGTTAGCAATAAGTCTATTGTGCGCTATCAGTTTGACAACCCTGAAACTACCGACGACGAATCAAAGAAAGTTTCAGATATCTTAGCTCCAGGATTGCGTATTCCACTCAATGCTGCCTTCTTCCAATCTAAAATTATAGACAAGGAAGGAAGTAAAGAACTGACCAATTTGAACAACTTTCGTCGCTATTTCAAAGGCATCACCATTACAGCTTCTGACTTTTCTGCAGACCTAATGATGCTCTTAGATATTGCTAAGGCTAAAATTGAAGTCGTTTACCATTATGATGCCGAGGTGAAAGGGGCTACCAAAAAACGTACTAATAGGTTTGAAATGCCCTTGCAAGGAATTTCTATGAACCTAATAGAAAACACAGGAGCTAATCTTACAGATACTTCTAAATGGTATCTTAGCGGGGCCTTGGGGCAAACAGTTTCTATCACCTTATCAGATGCCGAGATGGCAAGGTTTAAATCGGAGCGCTGGATGATTACCGATGCTAGTCTCCTTTTGTATGTAGATAAGACTGTATCTTATGTTCAAGAACCCGAACGCCTTTATGTGTACAATGCCCAAACAGGAGGTTCATTAGTAGATTATCTGTACGACCCTACCAAATCTAACGGAACAGCTGCTTATTCCTATTTGGTACACCTACCTAAATTGCACAAAGAAAATAACAAAGGAGTGTATTATAGACTTCGCATTACGAATCATCTGCTGAATATCATTTCGGGTACAACTAGTGCTACCAATGTACCTCTTGGGGTAGCTGTAGCCTCGAATGTCCAGAATGCCAATATCTCTACCTACTTAGATGCAGCCAATGCAAAGCACAAAATACCTATTACTACTTTAGCAACACCTCTTAGCACAGTGATTAAGGATGTGAAGTTAGAAATTCATTACACCAAAACCAAGTAGGCAATGGATTTGAGAGATCAACTGAAAGCACTTTTTCCTGACCATATAGAGGAAGAAGAACCTAAAGCGCCTACTCCCAATGTATGGATGCAAGAAGAACCTTTGCTTTGCAAGTACGAAAAACGCAAAGGCAAGCCTATCACCATCATCGAAGGTTATACAGGCGCCGATGCTGATTTCAAAGTATTGGCCAAAGAGCTCAAAACGCACTTAGGGGTAGGAGGTACTATCAAAGAGGATACAATACTCATACAAGGCGATTACCGAGATACTATTATGCAGCTCCTTAAAGAAAAAGGCTTCAATGTGAAGCGTGTAGGGGGCTAAAGTGCAAAAGTATAATTGACATTAATAATTAACAATTCATAATTCAAAATGAGATTATTAGAAGGAAAAACAGCTATCATCACAGGAGCTAGTCGTGGTATAGGCCGTGGCATAGCCGAAGTATTTGCAGCACAAGGGGCAAACATAGCCTTTTCGTATAGCTCATCAGTAGAAGCTGCTAAAGCTTTGGAAGCTGAACTTTCAGCCCAAGGGGTAAAAGTAAAAGGGTATCAGAGCGATGCCTCAAACTTCCAGCAATCACAAGATTTTGTAGAAGCAGTGGTAGCAGAGTTTGGAGCTATTGATATTTTGGTGAATAACGCAGGAATTACCAAAGATAACCTCCTAATGCGTATCAGCGAAGAGGATTTTGACAAAGTTATTGAGGTGAACCTTAAATCGGTGTTCAATATGACCAAAGCTGTGCAGCGTGTAATGCTTAAACAGCGCAAAGGCAGCATCATCAATATGAGTAGTGTAGTAGGAATCAAAGGAAATGCAGGTCAGAGCAACTATGCAGCTTCTAAGGCAGGTATCATAGGCTTTACAAAATCTATTGCCTTGGAGTTGGGGTCTCGCAACATCCGCTGCAATGCTATTGCGCCAGGCTTCATTGAAACTGAAATGACTGCCGTATTAGATGAAAAAGTAGTACAAGGATGGCGTGATAATATTCCTCTTAAACGCGGTGGGCAACCTGCCGATGTAGCCAATGCTTGTGTGTTTTTGGCATCCGATATGTCAGCTTACATCACAGGGCAAGTGCTCAATGTAGATGGCGGAATGCTCACTTAATTTTGTAATATCAGAAAAACTTTTTACCTTTGCCGAATGTTAATAAAGAAATACCTTATCATCGGTTTGTGTGGTATGCTTTTCGCCTCGTGTGGTGAGTACCAAAAAGCCTTAAAATCAACGGAAGGAAGTGTAAAATACATTGAAGCCGAAAAGCAATACAAAGCCAAAAAATACAAGAAAGCAATTCGTCTTTTTGAGCAAGTCGCCTCAGAATACGCAGGAAAACCTCAGGGAGAACGATTGTACTATATGTTTGGCGATGCTTGCTACCAGCTGAAACAGTACAATTTAGCCTCCTATCAGTTTGAGCGTTTGCAAAAACTGTATCCGCGTAGCGAAAAAGCAGTAGAAGCTGCTTTTTTGGAAGCTAAGGCTCTCTATTTGGAGACTCCAGAGTACAGTGTAGACCAAACCTATACCCAGCAAGCCCTTGAGAAATTGCAGTACTTTTTGGACAGATATTCTTCTTCAGAGTATGCCAAAGAAGCCAATGAGCTTACCCTTGATTTGGTAACCCGTTTGGAGAAAAAGGAATTTGAAATAGCTAAACAATACGATTTGATTCGCGACTATCAAGCGGCCATTAAATCTATTGACAACTTCTTGACAAATAACCCCGGAAGTGTTTTCAGAGAGGAAGCTTTGTACATACGTCTTCACTCAGCTTATGAGTGGGCTATTAACAGTGTGGAACACAAAAAAGAAGAGCGCCTCAAGACAGCTCAAGAAGCTTACGACAATTTGCTGCGCGCATTCCCTGAAACTCGTTTCAAAAAAGAGGCAGAGAATATGCTACGCAAAATTAATACATCAATGAAAAGTTTTACATCACAAAAATAATTATAGATATGGATTTTAAAAGAATCGATGCGCCAACTTCTACCATTACCTACAACAAAGCGGCAATAGAAGATCCTACCAACAATATTTATAAGGCTATTTCTGTTATTGCCAAACGTGCAAATCAGATAAATGCCGAAATTAAGAAAGAGTTGGTAGAGAAATTGGAAGCCTTTGCTACCAATACCGATAACTTGGAGGAAATCTTTGAAAACAAAGAGCAAATAGAGGTCTCTCGCTTTTATGAGCGCCTTCCTAAACCTCAAGCAATCGCTGTGAAAGAGTGGTTGGATGGCAAGGTGTATTACCGCGAAGCCGAATAATGAACTCTAGCCATAATTGGTTTTACATAGTGGCTTTAAGTAGTAGACAAAATGCCTACTGCTTAAAGCCTTTTTTGTTGTAATTTTTTTTCTTATGAATGTAGTTCTTGGTATTACAGCGGGCATTGCAGCTTATAAAACTCCTCAGTTGGTACGCTTGCTTACTAAAAAAGGCCATTTTGTAAAGGTAGTGCTTACTCCTAACGCAAAGGATTTTGTTACACCTCTTACCCTTAGTACGGTCTCTAAAAATCCTGTTCTCATTGATTTTACTTCTTCTGAAGGCACTTGGCATAGTCACGTAGCATTAGCCGAATGGGCAGACTTGATGCTCATAGCTCCTGCTACGGCCAATACTATTGCTAAGATGGCCAATGGGCAGTGCGATAATCTTCTGTTGGCTACTTATTTTTCTGCCAAAGCACCTGTATTATTAGCCCCTGCAATGGATTTGGATATGTATGCACATCCTACTGTTGCTCGCAATTTGCAAACTTTAGCTGCTTTTGGCAATCATATTATTCCTGCTACTTATGGTGAATTGGCTAGCGGTTTGGTAGGACAAGGGCGTATGGCTGAGCCTGAAGATATTGTACAGTTTGTCGAGCACTTTTCTCAGAGTTCTTCTCTTCTGAAAGACAAAAAAATACTCATTACAGCAGGACCTACTTACGAGGCAATAGACCCTGTACGCTTCATCGGAAACTTTTCGTCCGGCAAAATGGGCATTGCATTGGCCAATGAAGCTGCTAAACAAGGTGCTGAGGTGCACCTTGTGTTAGGGCCTTCGGCAGAGAAAAATATTCATCCTGATGTGCACCTACACAGAGTAGTGAGAGCGCAACAGATGTATGAAGCTGTCCAAACGCTTTTTCCTACAACTGATATTGCTATTCTTGCTGCTGCAGTAGCCGACTATAGACCTGCTGAGGTAGCTCCTGAAAAAATCAAAAAGAAAACAGACCAACTGACCCTTACTCTTGTCCCTACAGTCGATATTTTAGCTTCTTTGGGACAGCAGAAAACGACTCAAACGCTTGTGGGTTTTGCTTTAGAGACAGAAAATGAAGTCGCTAATGCCAAGACTAAGCTAAGCAAAAAGAATTTAGATGCCATTGTTCTTAACTCACTGCGCGATGCAGGAGCAGGCTTTGGTACTGATACGAATAAGATTAGTTTTATTACCTCAGAGACCCAAATAGATTTCCCTCTAAAAACTAAAGAGGAAGTGGCAAAGGATATTTTGACACAAATATTTGGTATTATCAATAAAAAAGTGTAGTTTTGTACTTCTAATTGTAAAAAGTGAATAATGAAAGCATACATCTTTCCTGGTCAAGGAGCTCAGTTTGTAGGAATGGGACTTGACTTATACGAAAAATCGGCAGAAGCTAAAGCCCTTTTTGAGGCGGCTAATGATATTTTAGGATTCTCTATCACTGAGATAATGTTTGGTGGTACCGAAGAAGATTTGAAACAAACTAAAGTTACCCAACCTGCTATTTTCTTGCACTCAGTAATCCTCAGCAAGGTATTAGGCAGTGCTTTTGCTCCTCAAATGGTGGCAGGACATTCGTTAGGCGAATTTTCTGCTTTGGTAGCCAATGGAGTACTTAAGTTTGAAGATGGACTTCAGTTGGTGGCTAAACGTGCTGCAGCAATGCAAAAGGCTTGCGAATTGCAACCTGGTACAATGGCTGCGGTTTTAGGGCTGGACGATGCTCAAGTAGAGGCTTTGTGCGCTACTGTAGAAGGAGTTGTAACGCCAGCTAACTACAACTGTCCTGGACAATTGGTGATTTCAGGTGAGTTGAAAGCGGTAGAGGCTGCTTGCGAGAAAATGAAAGAAGCGGGGGCTAAACGAGCTCTCATTTTGCCTGTCGGAGGAGCTTTCCATTCAGTGCTGATGAAACCCGCAGAAGAAGAGCTGGCCGCAGCGATTGAGCAAACTCACTTCGGTACACCTTTGTGCCCTGTTTATCAGAATGTAACTACTACTGCTGTTACTGATGCTTCGGCTATTAAGAAGAACCTCATCAACCAACTGACAGCTCCTGTAAAATGGACACAAAGTGTGCAGCAGATGATTGCCGACGGTGCTACCGAATTTGTAGAAGTAGGCCCAGGGAAAGTGTTGCAAGGCTTAGTGAAGAAGATTAACAAAGAAGCTGTGGTAAGCTCAGCAGGACTATGATACAAGTAGAGAGTTTACGCAAATCATTCAATGGGGTAGAAGTGCTCAAGGGTATTTCTACCATCTTTGAAAAAGGGAAAACAAACCTTATCATCGGGCAAAGCGGTTCGGGGAAAACTGTTTTTCTCAAATCGCTGTTGGGGCTTTTTACTCCCGATAGTGGTGATATTATTTACGATGGAGTGAAGTATGCCGATATGAAGCGCAAAGAAAGAACGCTTCTGCGTCAGAAAATGGGGATGGTCTTTCAAGGGAGTGCCCTATTCGATTCGATGACGGTGCTAGAAAATGTGATGTTCCCTCTGAAAATGTTTTCTGTACAAACAGAGGAGGAAATGCGCGAGCGTGCTAATACAGTGCTTAACCGTGTGAACTTGGTGAATGCGGAAGGTAAGTTACCCTCTGAGATTTCAGGAGGAATGCAAAAGCGGGTAGCTATTGCACGTGCCATTGTAAATCAGCCGCACTACTTGTTTTGCGATGAGCCTAACTCTGGCCTTGACCCTAAAACTTCTATTGTGATAGATAACCTAATTCAGGAAATCACAGAGGAGTTTAATATCACAACGGTGATTAACACCCACGATATGAATTCGGTAATGGAGATAGGAGCTAAGATAGTTTTCTTGAAGAACGGCTACAAGGAGTGGGAAGGCTCTAAAGACACTATCTTCCAAACCGATAATGAGGCTGTTACTGATTTTGTGTACTCTTCAGAACTCTTTAAGAAAGTTCGTAAGGCATACCTTCAAGAGCATCAACGCAATGGGTAACCCTAAATGATTAATGTTTAAAAGGCTGGTCGGCAGAATGCCGACCAGCCTTTTTTTGATAGTTACTCTATTGAATAGTTTTATTCTCCTAAATGCCTTCCATAGAAGAAACTTTCGGTATATTCATATTCTGTATTTTTGTTGTAAGTTTTCTTTGTAGGGTAATCTCCTTTGTATTCTATGGTAATAAAGGGGTTATTGCTTTTTTGAATAAGGTTGTTTTTCCCTGTTTCTATGCTAAATCCGGCAAAGAATATTTCGGAGATAAAAGAGAATGGTTTGTATTTTTCATAATTTATTTTGTTATCAAAAGAATAGGTGTCATTTTCATTTCCTTTAATGATATTTCCTCTGTTGTCTAATATAAAATAGGAATCGGATATAACGCCATTTCCGTCTTCTGGGTCGAACCTTTGTTTAACTTTGTTATTCGTTTGATAGATAAAATCTTCTGTATATTTGTATTCCCCTCTTGATTTTATTTGTATCAATCGGCCTTGCACATCGTATTTAAAAGTTAGCGTAGCTGTCAAACGGTTTTTATTAGGAGTTGTATCGTAGAACTCCATTTTTTCTATTTGCTGTTTCGAATTGTGCCAGAACTTTCTCATAATATAATTGGAGCTGTAATTTCGGGTATGTTTTGTTTGTGTGAGTAGATTGTTTTCGTCGTAAGAAAAAATGATGATATCTTTTACTTCATTGTTTACAGATCGTTCTACTTTGGTAAGAAGACGGTCTTTGTTGATGGTATATTTTACGGTGTACTCTTCTTCTCCTTTTTTGCTTCGCACTATTTTTTTAGGACATTTTATTAAGAGAGTGTAAGGGCTTATTATGGAGGGAGAGTCGAAGGTGTCTCTTTCGGGGTCTGCGCTACTTTCGTCAACATTTGTAGTGTTAGTTTGCGTACTACTTGTCATTGTACCTGTTTCAGTAGTATTTGTAGTTGTTTCAGTAGTGCTCGTGGTTGTACTTGTCTCAGTAGCGGTTGTACTTGTTTGAGTACTATTTGTTGTGGTATCTGTTTGGGTGGTACTTGTTTGAGTAGTGTTTGCTACTTCTTTGTCTTCAGTTTTACTACAAGCCACCAAGAGAAGTAGAGCTGTAAGGAAATAGATTATGTTTTTCATTTCTGTTAGATTTAAATGAGTGAAATTTATTGGGCAAATATATAAAATGTTTTTTAATTGACAAGTATTTTTTTAGTATTGGATTAGGTCAAATATACGAAATTATGAAAAAGAAAACTATCTTGGCTCTCAGAAAGTATAGAAGTCAAAGTCTTCTATGTAGGTAATGATTTATTATCCAGACTTGCCTCCCTTCGCTGTTTCTTGCTTTTTGTTTGTAGTGTATTTTTTGCTCCCTTGTAGCTAAAATTCTGTTTGTTTGATTTGACTTATGCTTTGTTTTCTTGGTATTTTGGAAAAACATTTGTACTTTTGCGCATCAAAATTTTAAAACTATGAATATAAATACGATTCAAGCACAAGGTTATTCAATTTACTTTAACGATGAAGGTACTTCTTTTATTAATCAGTTATTGGTGGAAAAGAAACCTTCTAAACTTTTTATTTTGGTAGATGACCATACTAACGAACACTGTTTACCTCTGTTCTTGTCGTCGTTGTGTACTGATATTCCTTTGGAAGTCATTGAAATAGAGTCGGGAGAACCTCATAAACAAATGGATACTTGTGTCCAAGTATGGTATGCGCTCTCAGAACTGGGGGCAGACCGCAAGAGTTTGCTCATCAACTTGGGAGGTGGAATGGTAACTGACCTTGGTGGTTTTGTAGCTTCTACTTATATGCGCGGCATTGATTTTGTGAATGTACCTACGAGCCTACTGGCGATGGTAGATGCTTCGGTAGGGGGCAAAACGGGGGTAGACTTGGGAGCACTTAAGAACCTTATAGGAGTGATTAACAATCCGCTTGGGGTGGTTATTCGCACGGAGTTTTTGGATACTCTGCCTGCTAATGAACTCAGGTGTGGAATGGCTGAGATGTTTAAGCACGGATTGATATGTTCTGAAAGCTATTGGCAGAAAATGTGTAGCTTGAATGAGCTGTCTGTCTCTGCCTTAGATGAGCTTATCTATGAATCTGTCTTGATTAAGAATAGTATTGTAACTCAAGATATAGGGGAACAGCACCTTAGAAAGACGTTGAACTACGGGCATACTTTAGGTCATGCGATAGAGTCTTATTGCTTGCAAAATCCTGATAGGGAGTGTCTTCTTCACGGGGAAGCGGTTGCCATAGGTCTTGTATTATCTTCGTATTTGTCAGTTAAGGAGTTGGGCTTGCCTCTATCAGTGGCAGATAAGGTAAAGGCTGTAATAGGAGAGTTCTTTGAGAAGCAGTTTTTTACTTATGAGGAAATTACTGATATTTGTCAGCTGATGCGTTTTGACAAGAAAAATGTGCGAGGCAATGTACATTTTGTGCTTTTGGAGGCTATTGGGAAGCCTAAAATAGATTGTATTGTGCCTTATGAGGAAATTTATAAGGCGTTTGAATATTATTTAGAAGAAGTGTAGGAAAATATGATGAATAAGAAATTTTGGTTTTTAGGATGCTTTTTATGGGTTACCTTTACGGTATTTGGGCAAGGATATTGGCATAAGGTTGATTTTTCAGTTCGGCGAAATACGACTGAAGAGGCTGCTAATGTTCAGTATTTTACTTTGGATAAGGCGGCTTTTGGGCGTGCTTTGGAGGGGAGCCAAACAGGGCGCAATGGTACAATAGTAGAAATTCCTAATGCTGATGGTGAGCTTATCAGTTATGAGGTGAGACCGACGGAGGTTCTTGCTGAGAATTTAGCTAAAAAGTATCCGCATATTAAGACTTTTGAAGGGATTGCTGTAGAGCATCCTGAACATCATATTCGTTTTACTTGGAGCAATTACGGATTGGATGCTATTATGCAGCAAAATTTGCAATATGATTTTGTGGAATCGGAAAATAGAGAAGGAACTTATTACCGAGTGTATCATTATAAGGATACAGAAAGAACACGGATAGATTGCCAAACTCCTTCTGAAGCTTCTCCTTCGCTTTCTACTAATAGACCGCCTTTTGTAGCTACCAATAAGCACAGAACTTTTCGGATTGCTATTGCTTGTACGCACCAATACACTGAATATTTTTGGGGAAAGAATCAAGCTTTTACCCAAATAGTTAATACGCTCAATAGGGTGAATGAGGTGTATGGGCAGCAACTTTCAGTGTCGTTTTTGTTGGTTTCTGATGATTCTATTGTTTTTGACAATAAGGATACTGACCCTTTTACAGGTTTGGATTTCCAAAGCTGGTATCAAGACAAGGCTAGTGTTTTGCAAGACTTGTTAGATAACAAGGTAGGAAACGCTAATTATGACATAGGGCATTTGTTCCACAATGCTTCGGAAGGGGGGAATGCAGGTTGCATAGGTTGTGTATGTAATTCGGATAGGAAAGGGCAGGGTTTTTCTTCTTATCCTTTTGCTTTTATGGGACGTTTCCGAAGTGCTTTTGACTTTGATGTGGTGGCTCACGAGTTAGGACATCAGTTAGGGGCTTTTCATACGTTTTCTTATAAGCGGGAAGGGGGGTCAGATTCCCAAATGGAGCCGGGTAGTGGTACTACTATAATGAGTTATGCCGGGGTAACCCGCTATTATGACTTACAATCTCATAACGACCCTTATTTTCATCATCGGAGTGTTTATGATATTGCTACGACTTTGCAATACACCTCTTGTGCTACTGAAAAGCCTATAAACAATTTGCCTCCTGAGATAGCAGACTTAAAGGACTTTACTATTCCTAAGGGCACAGCTTATATGCTCGAAGGAAGTGCTACTGATGCGGATGGAGACTCGCTGTTGTACACTTGGGAACAATCGGATAATTATACTGATAGCAGTTACTACTTTTCATCTTATGCAACTATGGGCGCCAATGCTCGCTCATTGCCGCCTTCGGCTAACTCTTTTCGTTATATTCCTCGTTTGGAACGTATCGTAGCGGGGACTCTTGTACAACAGTACCCTAAAAAGAATGATGATTGGGAGACTGTTTCGAGTGTGGGGCGTACTCTGCATTGGACTTTTATGGTGCTTGACCGTCCGCGGGCAGCAGGGCAGCAGGGGAATACGGTTTATAAGACAATAGAAGTAGCAGTAAGTCAAAATGCGGGCCCTTTTAAGGTGGCTTCTCAAAAACAACCTGAAACTTGGTACATAGGAGAAAAGGTAACAATAGAATGGAACGTAGCGGGTACTAATAGAGCACCTATTAATGCCTTTAAAATGAAAGTGCTTTTTTCTACTGATGGAGGGAAGACGTTTTCGCATACTTTGGCTACTGATCTTCCGAACAATGGTAAGGCTGAGATCGTTGTTCCTAAAGAGATCAGAACTGGGCTTGGCCGACTGATGATAAAGGCTGAAGATAATATATTTTTGGCAGTGAATACAGCTACTATCACTGTTCGAGAGCCTGTGGATACCGATAGCGATGGGATTGCTGATATAAAAGATAATTGCCCTAGAACCTACAATCCAGACCAATCCGATTTAGATAGCGATGGCATAGGTGATGTTTGCGATGAAGATATTGATGGGGATGGTGTGGCAAATACAAAAGATAATTGCCCTAAAACTTACAATCCAGACCAATCGGATTTAGATAAGGATGGTATAGGTGATGCTTGCGATGAAGATGTTGATGGCGATGGTGTTATAAATACAAAAGATAATTGCCCCAAAGCTTACAATCCAGACCAATCGGATATAGATAACGATGGCATAGGAGATGTTTGCGATGAAGATATCGATGGAGATGGAATACCCAATGGCGGTGATGAGCAGCAGGAAGAGGTGCTTGTGGCTAATGCTTTCTCGCCTAATGGAGATGGTATTAACGATACTTATACTATCTTGCGCATAGAACATTATCCTAAAAATGTGCTTAAAGTGTACAATACATTTGGAGAAGAAGTGTATTACGCTGAGGGGTACCACAACCAATGGGATGGAAAGCATAGGGGTAAATTACTTCCTCAAGGACCTTATTGGGTGATACTTAGCCTTGATGGAACAGAAAAGAAGAAGAGAGCCTATTGGATTTACATTAATTACTAATTTCTAAAGATAAGATGAAACGATTGCTCTTCTGGAGTGGACTGCTCTTGTGTGGGACTTTTTTGTATGCACAAGAGATAGACCCTACTTATATTTTTAATCATCAGCATCAGAATTTGACAAATCCTGCAACAGTAGGCTTGGAGCGTGGCCATACGGTATCGGTGGACATTCGGAATCAGTTTAGAGGAATGACTGAAGCTCCCCAAACGCAGACGTTTTTTACGACTCATCAGTTATCTGAAAGGGTAGGGTTGGGGGTATCTGTGGCTAACAACAAGGTGTTTATCCAAAAACAAGCGGGAATTTATGCAGATGTTTCGTATGCAATCCCTATTACGTATAATGCAAACCTAATAGGAGGGGTAAAATTTGGAGGTGACTTTTTTAATATTGATGCAGGAGAGATGAGCCAGTATAACTATTTGTACAACACTTTTCAGAATGGTGTGCGCCTGCATGATACGTACTACAATAGCCCTTATTTGCAGGGTATTTCAGGAAAGTTTCAGACTAACTTTGGCACGGGCTTGTACTATGACCATCCTAACTTTTACCTTGGTTTTTCAATGCCTAATATGCTGGCTTCTGATAAGGTGCGTATGGATAATGATGTGATGACCTCGGTTGCTGAGAATATGTTCTATTATGTAATGGCAGGCTACTATTGGCGCCCTTCGCCAGATTTTACAGTTAAGCCACGTTTTCAGTGGCGGATGGGCAAAGGAGAATTTCCATCAGCAGACATTACTGTTGCGGGGAATTTCTTGAGTCGCTCGGAATTAGGGATTACTTATCGCACAGAAAAAGCTCTTAATGCTTATTTGCTCTTTGATCTTCCTGCGTATTTTGTAGCGATAGGTTATGGCTTTGAAAGCTATTTCCAAACTCGATTGAACTTACAATCGCGCAACTCTCACGAGTTTTTAGTGCAGTTTAAATGGTGAGAAAAAGCATCGCTTTTTCTATTAAACAAAATAGCCAATGAGTCAAGTACTCATTGGCTATTTTTTTGGTAGAAGAATTATTTAATTGACCTTGTATTGTAGGGTGGAGTATTGAGCTACGCGGAACCCACCAAGAGGGTTGTCTCGGACAGAAGTTGTGTTTACAAAGTTGCCTATGGCGCGAGCAGGAAGGGCGAAGTTGCTTTGCCCATTGGAGTGTTGCAGGATAATTTTTGCAAACTCTTTGTAGTCGGGCGCAATACGGTAAAGAGTAATGTCTAGCAAGTCACCTGCTTTTAGCTTTTCGCCCAAGCGCATAGTAGAGAATTGAAACTTGTTGTTTGCTACGTAGTTGTCGTCTAAGGAGAGAAAGCGTGCTTTCTTGGTGTTGTTGTTTAAGATGATGAGTACTAAGTAGGCATTGGCCGTACCATCGGAGATGCCGTCGAAGTAAAAGCGCAGTTCTTTTTCCTTACCTAAGATACCGCCATTTTCTTTCTGAACAATTTTACTAGTAGCTATTTCGGGCACTTCGCGCATTTTGGCTTTAGAAGTGTAGGTTTGTCCGTTCAAAAGGATTTCTATTTGGTACTCTGTGCCTAAGGCTGCAGGGATGCCAGCAGTATAGACATAGCGACTGCCACCTTTCAGAGATGAAAGAATGGGGGCAGTTAGGGGCATCGTATCGTCAAATAAAGTCAAGGAGTAAGATTGCGAAGCGGTTTTGATTTTCACTTCGGCGTTGCTAACAGCAGGCGAATTGCCATCTCCAAAATATGGAGTTGTGTAGCTGATGTCTACTACAGGATAGACCTTTGTTTCACCTTTTTTCCAATCTAATGAGGCATCAATGACTAATCGCTGGGGAGCAGTGTCTAAATTAAGGTCTATTACTTCTTCGCAGGCAGTAAGATTAAGTGCGCTAAGCAGTATGATTGTTAATTTTTTCATTTTTAAAAGCTAAAATTATAAGTAACACTTGGGATGAAACCGAATATAGAGAGCTTTACGGCTTCGTTTTTGAAGGTATCTTCGTTCTTGCGGAAAGAGATACTTACAGCATTTTTTCGGTTATACACATTGTAGATGCCAAATACCCATTCGCTTTTCCAACGCTTAGGGGTACTGTGCTGCGGGGTATAGGTAGCCGAGAGGTCTAAGCGGTGGTAGGTAGGCAGTCGGTATTCGTTGCGTTTGCTATAGTGAGGGATACTAAGCCCTAAGTATTGGTAGCGTCCAATAGGATAGTTGGCAGGTAGCCCTGATTGCAAGTTGAAAACAGCTCCAAAAGTCCATTTGGGAGAAGCCTCGTAGGTAGCAGTAATAGAAAGGTCGTGAGGTTTGTCGTAGGCTGTATTGTACCAATCGCCGTAGTTGATACCTGTCTCTTGGGGAGTGCGTCCTGGGGTTCTCATTCTAGAAGAGGAGAGGGTATAGGCTATCCACCCAGTGAGCTTTCCTGTATTCTTTCGCAAGAGCAATTCAAGCCCATAAGCGCGATTTTCGCCCGATAGGAGCACTTGCTCAATAGCTTCATTGGCAACGAGGTCAGCACCATCAATATAATCTAATCGGTTTTTCACTTTTTTGTAATAGGTTTCTACCTCTATGCTGTACTGGTCGTTGTGAAAGTTGGAAGCATAGCCCACAGCTACTTGGTCGGCAAGTTGAGGTTTGATGAATTCATCAGAAGGAGCCCAAACATCTAGTGGGGTAGGAGAGCCTGTATTAGAAATTAAGTGGAGGTATTGGGCAGTGCGGGCATAGCTAGCTTTTACTGATTTGGTATCGCTGAAGGCGTAACTCATCGTGAAGCGAGGTTCTAAGTTGGAATACAAGTTGATGATACGACCGCTGCCATAGTATTTTTTGTCTATCGGGATGGCCTTTTGGTAGATTTGTCGTTGGGTGTTAAAAGCTATAGGGTTATCATTCCGATATACATTTATAGTGCGTTTTCCTAAGTGATAGAAGTTGCTAAACCGCAATCCGTAGGAGAGAGTGAGTGCAGAACCTAATTTCTGTTCGGCATCGGCATAGAAACCTAATTCAGCAGCGTACTTGTTGTCTAAAATTCGCTCTCTGATAGTAGAAGTGGACGAGGTAGGCATCAGTTTGCCAGGCTTAAACACGTAGTACAAGCCTTGCATTCCATACGATAGTTTGAAACGCTCTGAAATGTAGTTCTTGAAGTCGTATTTTAGGTTGAAGTTTTCAATGCCAGAATCCCAGCGCATCTCCAAGGCGCTGAACTCAAACTTGTAGTCGTAGTTGCTGTAGATAGCCGAGAGGTTAGAGAAGAGCTTGTCTGTGAAAACGTGGTTCCAACGTAGGTTCACTAGCGCATTTCCATAAGCATTGACAAGATTATTGCTTAAGTTGAAAAGGTCTTTGCCAAAGTAACCAGAGAGGTAGAGGGCGTTGTTCTGGTTCAGCTGATAAGACAGTTTAGTATTTAGGTCGTAGAAGTAAGCTGAGTTTTTGTTATCGGTGAGTTTGAGGAACAAGTGTGCGTAGGAGGCACGTCCGCCTATTAGAAACGATGCTTTGTCCTTTACGATAGGCCCTTCTGCTAGCAATCGAGAAGAGAGTAGCCCAATACCGCCCGTTGCAGCAAAGTTGTTCTTGTTGCCCTCTTTCTGGTAGATGTCTAAAACTGAGGCAATGCGCCCCCCATAACGCGCAGGGATGCCCCCTTTGTAAAGCTTCATATCGCGCACTGCATCGGCATTGAATACGCTTAAAAAACCAAAAAGGTGAGATGAGTTAAAAATGGTAGCTTCGTCGAGTAATACCAAGTTTTGGTCGGCAGCCCCACCGCGTACGTTGAAGCCAGATGAGGCTTCACCAGCATTGCTCACCCCAGGCATTTGCATTAGGGTTTTGATGATATCTACCTCGCCTACGAGTACAGGAAGCTTTTTCACAGTAGCAATAGGTACAGAGGCAACACTCATTTCGGGTTTGCGCACAGCTGTCTTTTGGATGTTGTTGTTGGCAGATACTACTACGCCTGTCAGCTCAATAGCTTCAGGTTTCAGTTTGTAGTCCTTTCGGATATTCTTGTTCAGTACAATCGTCTCCTCATAGGTCGCGTAGCCTATGTATTCTATTGAAAGGGTGTACTTTCCTTCAGGAAGGGTGATGGAGTAAAAGCCGTATTCGTTTGTAGAAGTGCCAGTTTGGAGTTCTTTAATCACAAAGTTTACTCCAAGGAGTTTCTCGCCGTTTGAAGCGTCGGCAATAGCACCGCTAAGGGTGTATTTGTGCTGTGCAAATAGCGGATAGAAAGCTAAGCAACAGCACAAGAAGAGCCATTTTTTCATTTTCTTTTTTTTAGGCAGCAAAGGTACGAATAATTAGCCAATTAGCAAATGAGTGGATATGCTAATTGGCTAATTTTGTTATTTTTTGGTTTAAATAAGTCTCAATGTAGGGCAAGCACACATTTATAATCCTTTAAAAGTGCTATGATAAATACATTGTTTAGATATTAAAAATAGATATATTGGATAGAGATTTATAGCTTTTTAGATAGATAAAAACGAGCTGTTTGGATTGAAAAAATATTATTAGTTATTAGAAGAGTAGTATAGGTCAAACCTATTTAAGAGGAGATGTACTAAAAGAAGATTGGACTCTATAAAATAAAACAAGTAGCTAAATGTTTTATTACTTAGCTACTTGAGTTGGGGTCGAGAGTTTTCTTATGTTTCCTCCCAACCAATTTGTACTGCAAAAGTACAAAATCATTTTAAACTACCAAAACTTTTTTCAACTTTCTGCATAAATTTCCTCATAAGAGAGCATAAACTCTACAGTGTGAGGCGACAAAAACACTTTGTCCGCTCCTCCTCAATTACGATATTTGTAAGAGTTTATGTATCTTTTTCATTACGCTTCTGTAAGCGTTGTTTGAGTTGTTCTTGATAGCGCAAAGAGAGTAAAGTTTTATGTAGTAAAGGGTACGAATAATTAACAAATTAGCAAATGAATAGAATGCTACTCATTTGCTAATTAACTAATGTGTTTAAAGGCTAATTTTTTCCTTTACCTCCGATAGCCGGATCTTTCATTCCTTCCTCAATCATTGTGTAGAATTGGTCGAGTTTAGGCAATACTACGATACGAGTACGGCGGTTTAGGGCGCGACCATTGGCATCACCATTGCTTGCCATAGGCACATAGTAGCTGCGTCCAGCAGCGGTCATACGTTCAGGAGCAATGCCGAAGTCGTTTTGCAATACACGTACAATTTCAGTAGCACGCATTACGCTCAAATCCCAGTTGTCGCGGATGCAGTTGGTCTTGATGTTCACATTATCGGTGTGTCCTTCTACCATAAACTCAAAGTCTGGTTTGTTTTTCACCACCTTAGCTACTTTTTCCAATACGCTTTTAGCGTTTTTAGAAATAGTATAGCTACCGCTGCTGAAAAGCATCTTGTCTGAGATGTTGATGAAAACCACTCCTTTTTCTACTTTTACATCTACATCTTGGTCGTCAAGATTGCCCAAAACGCCTTTGAGGCTTTGTACTAAAGCAAGGTTCACCGAGTCGCGTCTTGTTACAGCATCGCGCAAGTTTTTGATGGTCAAATCCTTTTCGCGTAGACTTTCCAATGATTTTTCAAGGTTTTCAGCTCCTTTTTGGGTTAGGGTAGTAAGGTTGCCCATATTGCTGATGAGCTGCTGATTGTTTTCTTTGAGAAGGTCGTTTTGGTTTTTAAGACTTTCTACACGGTAAGACATACTGTTTTTCTCTTCCAAACACATATTTAGCTTTACAGTAGCGGTGTTTAAGAGGTCTTCAGTCTGTTTGTTTCGAGCTTCTAACTCGGCATACTTTTTTTTGGAAACACACGATGTGGTAACAAGTGCCAACATCGAGAGAGCAATCATAAATTTTTTCATACGGTTTATGTTTTAAAAGTGATTAAATTCTAAATTCTTTTGTTTTGCCTTATAGCAAAAGTGCAATAACAGTGCCAAGAGCACAAAATCATTTCTTATGATTAGGTTTCTTTGGGGCAGGAGGCAGGTTCTTCAGCTCAGGATGCGCCAATAGGTGCTCTGTCTCATCAATCTCTTCAGGGGTTTTCATTCCCTTGATTTCTTTGGGTTTTATCTGCTTCTCTTCTTCACTGAAAATAGCTTCTTTAGAAGGGATGCGCTCCTCGCCTCGCCATACGAACTCACGGAATTTGCGGTCGCTTTTCGGGAGCTTCTCTTCGGGGTATAAATTCCCCGAGGGTTGTGTAATGAATACAGTTTGCTGTATCTGTTGGTCTTTGTCTAAGTACAGTTTGATGTGGCTACATGTCAGCTTGTTGATGCCTACTAGCTCTTTAGTATCGTTGTAGATATAGTAGATAGATTCAGTGTTCTGTATAAAGTCAATTTGGCGGAGCGTGTTGTTCTTAAACTTGCCATACAGGAACTTCCCTTTCACTTGGTTATACCCATCGCTTAGCGAATCTTTTTCTACTACCAACGCATTCTGAAATACTTTTAGCGAGTCGAGTTGTTCTGTTTTTGAGTTAGCTATTAGGTGGATATGATCGCCCGTCATTTGGCTTTCGCCCGTCCAAGCTACAGGCTTCCCTACCAGTTGAGTGAGTCCATTGGCTTCGCTGGAATGGATGGAATCACATTTGGCTTGCATATCACTCTTAAAGATACGTGCATCGGGGTAAACGCGGATAATGCGCTGTTTTGGTTTGCCCGTTACTAAAATGCGCTTGCCGTGCATATACATTGAGTCTTTTTCTACCAAACTGATGATCAAGGCTTTTTTGGTAATGAACATTGAGTCTTTGGCTTTGTGGATTTCCCCATAGTGCCCCCGAACAAAGGTCTTGTTTACAGTGTCGGAAATAAAAATATTATTTGAGCCAGAAGAAAACTGACGACGTTTGTTAAAATACAAACTATCGCCTTGCAGAGTTTTCAAGTCGTATTCTATTTTAGCGTGCTTCATAAAGTAGCCCTGTTCGCGGCGTGTGTCGTAAAAGCCTCGTTCGCAATACACTTTGTAGTCAGCACCTGTAATGGTTGTTTTGCCGTAAAAGTAGGCATTGCCAGAGTTGTGATAGTAGTCTAATACTTGAGAGTTTACAGTAAAATCCTTATTGACAATCTTTACAGCATTGGTAAACTGATTTTTTTTAGTAACTATATAGTACTTGCCAGTTTTGCTGGTGAGCTCGTTGTCTGGATCGGTAATTTTGCCAAAATTGTTGTAATAAGCCTCTTGAGCATTGCGATCGAAGAAGAGTTCTTCGGTTTCAAGGGTCATATTACCATTGCGTAGTCGTACCCCTTCGCGAGCTACAGCTGTTTTGGTATTGCCTTTGTACGAGACAAATTGGCTGTTCATCTGCAAGGTGTCCCCCTGTTGGAGAAGCACATCGCCGTGGGCAATCACCTCATTGCGCTCCTCGTATAGCACAGCCAAGTCGCACCATACATCTAACCCTTGGTGGCGGAACTGCACGCGCTGTCCGTCCGATTTGAATATAGTTGCCCCTGGGTATTTAATGTTGTCAATAGTAAATTCCCCGCCGTAGATAATTTCTATGCGTCGGGGCTTGCCCCCTTGGGTTTGCGCCTCAGTCTCTTGTGCTAGGGCAAAGAGGAAGAGCAGCAGTATGTAGGGTAAAAATTTGTTCATTTAACCGATGAGTATCAATGAGAGTGCAAAGGTAAGGATAATTTTTCAATTAGCAAATTCTCAAAAGTTTCTTAAAGACTCCGCCCATTCCACCATCAAATGCAAGTTTAATGTTACTTTGTTTCAAGAAGTTTATATGTAGCGAATTGTTTTGTAAGTTTATAAAGTGAGATTGGCATCAAAGGATGTTTTGTTGTATCAAACAGAGACAGTTTTAGTTTATCTTCTTTGTTTGATTTTGGCAAAAAATCTGTTACTTTTTTCTGTTTTTTGTTTGTTTTATAGTATCTTGCTTTCTACTTCAAGTTCGCTTCTTCTCCACTACGTCTTCGCT
>ERZ772971.236-NODE-236-length-36756-cov-13.808507_pt1 | contig 36756 bp, 29 predicted proteins | sample MGYA00511943_ERZ772971 | MGnify/ENA primary metagenome ERZ772971 (study PRJEB29015, sample SAMEA2737929) | human oral metagenome | biome: human oral; feature: human-associated habitat; material: dental | place: China | collected 2144 ... | reverse complement strand
AGCTTTGGAGGAAATTCTGCTGCGGTTTGACGGAAACGTAATAGCCGTCGCCCTGACGCGCTTCCAAAACCTGCCGCGCAATCAGGATGTTCAACGCAACCCTGACCGACGGGCGCGATACGCCGAACTCTTCCGCCAACGTGCGTTCGGGCGGGATTTTGCCGCCTTCTTCGTAAATGCCCGCCGCGATGCGTTCTTCCAAAACCGACAATACTTGGTCGCTGACTTTTTGCGGCCGAACCAGTTTCGCCATCTTTATCCCTCTTTTTTGTTTGATTCAGGGCGGACCGGCCATTCGATGGCGACGGTATTCTGCCCCATACAACAGCATCTGCTGCGTTTAAAATGCCTTTAAATAAAGCGTTCACCGGCTTTTGAAACGGCTCTAAAAAACGGACGCTCCGTTTCCCGCCGTCCCGCCGTGCGGAAATGACGGGAATTTGGATATTTCCTATCCCAATCCATATAAAAGGCCGTCTGAAAACAAGGCATCAGTGAAACGGGGTTTCGTCCAAGGTTTTCAGACGGCCTCCATTCCAAGCCGCAAAGCCGCGTTTTGAAATTGGACTGACCAATGCGGCGTATTCTAATAACAGCCCATACCCCCGTCAACATCCCGCCCCATGCTTTTCAAGCGCATCAAACCACACGGGGCTACATTGTACATCTTTAATAACAATTTGTTTTATTTGATTTTAAACAGACGCCTTCATCAAGCAGGATAAGACCGTCTGAAAAACAATTTTCCGACATATCAAAGTTTTGCGAACCTGCGCGATTCCGATATTGGTTTAACCAATTATTCGGATGTATCAGAAAACATTGGGAGACTCTTCAGCCACAGAAACTTGAATTCAAAACCACAGCGCTTTTTCCTGCCTCTTTATCGACATACTGCCGCTGCCTCACCGCGAACGCCGGTTCTCCCCCAGCAAATAACATTCGGGCAAACATTCCGCTTTAACAGCACAAACTTTTGAGTTCGGACTGTTTTTGTTTTTGTCATTAACACTCTGCCTATTCCCTTAGCGTAAACTTACATCATGATTTGAAACTAAATCCGCCGAATCCAATCTCTAACACAGGACCGCCCAATGATGTCCGAATGCGTTTGCCGCATCGGCGGATCACGGCTTCTGACGACCATAAACAGACTAAGGATTATACAAATGAAAAAATTATTGATTTCGACAATCGCAGCTGGTTTGATGTTAAGCGCATGTGCCAGCAACAAGTCTGCGGAAGAAAACCAAGCTCCGCAGCAGATGAGCGTTGAAGAAGCGAAACAGCAATGCCAACAGGCCGGCGGAGCCGGTCAGGACAGCGCCACTTTTGACGCATGTATGAAAGGCAAAGGTTTCGAACGCGTATCCGTTCCCGCACAAGCTGCTCCCGCTCCGACTCAGGAAGCGGCTCCGGCTACCGCTCCGGCTGTTCCGGCTAAAAAATAAGGCCGTCTTTGTTTACTCCCTAACAAGCAGTCGTTTAAAAGCGGCAAAAGGCCGTCTGAAAATTTCAGACGGCCTTTTGTTTTGGCGTCAGCATGGCATGAGAGGTTGACTGTGCCGCCATGACGAACCGGCTGACGTCCGGCCTCTTCCATACGGAATCTTCCCGAAAAGCGGAAAAAGAGGCCGTCTGAAAACGGAAATCCTGTTTTCAGACGGCCTCTTATGCTTTATGCTTGAACGCAACGCTTATTTCGATGAACCTTCGGTTTCACCGGTCATACGTTTCAAACCGCCGCCAAGCGCTTTATACAAATCGGCAAGGTTTTCCAAACGGGTCAACTGGTTAGACAACAGGGCCGTATCGGCGCCATAACTGCTGCGTTCGGCATCCAGCAAATCCAGCGCACTGGAAACGCCGTGTTTGTAGCGCAGGCGGACCAAACGCAGCGCATCGGCGTAAGCCTTGCTCTGCCGGCGGTTGGCGGCATAGGTTTTGTCCAACTGTTCGCGGGCGACAAGTGCGTCGGAAACGTCGCGGAAGGCCGACTGCACGGCCGCCTCATAATTCACAATCTGAACCTGCTGCTGGATTTTGGCGTAATCCAAATTGGCTTTGTTGCTGCCCCAGTTGAAAATCGGCAGGTTGATGGTCGGCGCAAACGCCCATGTGCGGTTGCCGCCTTTAAACAGGCCGCTCAATTCGGTCGAACCCGTGCCTATGGTGCTGGTCAGGCTGATGCTGGGGAAAAACGCCGCGCGCGCCGCGCCGATATTGGCATTGGCTTTTTTCAAATCAAACTCGGCGGCACGGATGTCGGGCCGGTTCAGCAATACTTCCGAAGACAGGCCGGCCGGCAGCTTGGTGATTTTAAACTGCTTGTCCAGCGGCAGCGGTGCAGGCAGGTCTTCGGGAATCGGGCCGTTTATCAACACGGCCAGCGCATTGCGCGCCTGTTCCCTGTTTTTAACGGCATTCTCATAATCTGCTTTGGCCGATTCTATCAGTGCCTGCTGCTGGCTCAGATCGACGGCGGAAATAACACCCGCCTTGTGTTTCAACTGCGTCAGTTTGAAAGTCCGCTCGCGCGATTTCAACACGTTTTGCGCCAGCTTCATCGAATCTTGGGCGTAAAGTTCGTTGAAATAGGCTTTAGCCACCGAAGCAATCAGGCTCAAATGGGCCGAATCGCGCGCGGCAAGGCTGCTGAAATAAGTTTGCAGCGCGGCTTGGGTATTGCTGCGCACTTTGCCGAACAGGTCCAATTCGTATGACGTTACGCCCAGTCCGACGTTATAGGCCGAAGAAACATTAGAATTGCCGGTCGAGCTCAAATCCTTCGCCGTGCGGCCGCGCGAACCGCTACCGGTGGCATTGATGCCCGGCAGAAGGTCGGCGCGGCTAATCATATACTGCTTGCGCAGCCCTTCGGCGTTCAGTGCGGCGGTACGCAAATCGGTATTGCGCTCCAACGCAATGTCAATCAAACGGTACAGGCGCGGGTCGGCGAAATAGTCCTGCCACCCCAAGGAAGCCGCTTGGATGCCTGTTCCGGCCTGCGTATCGTATTTGAATGTTTCGGGCACGTTCACTGCGGGCTGTTCGTATTTCGGAATCATGGTACAGGCCGACAGGGCGACAGCGGCAGCCAGAACGCTCAAAACAGGCTTGAATGTGATATTTTTCATGTCTAATCCTCGTTATAGATGCCGTCTGAAAATTTCAGACGGCATCTGTTCGCTCAGTATTTCTTATCCGAATCTTCTTCGTCTTCAAACGGAATGTCTTCAATCATCATCGCGCCGCTTTCGGCCGCATGTTTGGCGGCCATTTCATGCTCGTGCGCAGTTTCTTTGAAGAATTTACGCACGATGACATAAAAGAGCGGCACAAGGAACACGGACAAAATCGTACCGATCAACATACCCCAGAACACGGTCGTACCGATGGCACGCTGGCTGGCGGAGCTGGCCCCGCTGGCGATATACAGCGGCACCACGCCCAAAATGAAGGCAAACGAAGTCATGATAATCGGGCGGAAACGCAGGTGTGCCGCAGCCAATGCGGCCTGCAAGGCACTCTTGCCCTGAGCCTGCAAGTCTTTGGCAAATTCGATAATCAAAATCGCGTTTTTCGCACTCAGACCCATTACGGTGATGAAGCCGACTTGGAAATAGATGTCGTTGGTAAACGAAGGCACTTTACCGAGCAGCCCTTCAAACAGGTTGCGTCCGGTCACACCCAAAGCGGCACCGATCAAACCCAACGGAATCACCAGAATTACCGCCAGCGGAATCGACCAGCTTTCGTACAGTGCGGCAAGCACCAAGAATACGGCGGCGATCGACAGGGCATATAGAATCAGTGTTTGCGAACCGCCTTTGGCTTCTTCGCGCGACTGGCCGCCCCATTCGAGACTGTAACCGCTGCCCATTTCGTCAACCATTTTCTGTACCGCCGCCATTGCCTGACCGGTAGATACACCAGTGGCGGGTGAAGCAGAAAGGCTCATTGCAGGATAACCGTTGAAGCGCACGCTTTGCTCCATGCCGTTTTCCCAAGAAACGGTGGCGATGGTGGAAAGCGGCACGGCGACGCCGGAACTGTTGGGCACGGTCAGGTTCAGGATGTCGGCGGGCTGCATACGGGAGTTTGCATCAGCCTGAACCATTACGCGTTGCAGACGGCCTTGGTTCGGGAAGTCGTTGACATAAGAAGAACCCAGCGAAGTCGCCAACGCAGTACGGATGTCGGAGAACGAAATACCCTGAGCGGCGGCGGCGGCACGATTGATGTCGATTTTCAACTGCGGCGCATCTTCCAGACCACTGGCACGGACGGTGCTCGGGTCAAACAGGCCGCTGGCGCGCATTTTCTGAATCAACTCGTTGCGTTTGGCCAGCAATGCGGCATGACCGGTGTTGTTGCGATCTTGCAGGTTGATGGTCAGACCGGAACCGTTGCCCAGCTCCATAATCGGAGGAGGCGTTACGGCAATACCGAAGCCGTCTTTAAGCGTACCCATCATCATGCCGGTCAGTTTGCCTGCAACCGATTCCGCATCGCTGCCCGGGGTTTTACGCTCGTTCCAGTCTTTGAGCATGGCGAAACCCATCGCCATGTTCTGACCGCTACCCGAGAAGCTGAAGCCGGAAACGGTAATGATGTTTTCAATTTCAGGAATGCTTTTTGCCAACTGCGTTACTTGCGCCAGCGTCGCATCGGTACGCTCTTTGGTCGCGCCCGCAGGCAGTTGCACGCTGACCATGATGAAGCCTTGGTCTTCGGTCGGCAGGAAGGCAGTCGGCAGGCGCATAAACAGGAATACGCCCACAACCGCCAGGCCGATATAGACAATCATCATGCGGAAAGTCTTACGCAGCACTTTGGCAACCCAGCCTTCGTAGCCATGCGTCCAAGCGGTGAATTTTTTATTGAACCAGCCGAAGAAGCCTTTTTTCTCTTCGTGATGCCCTTTCGGAATCGGCTTGAGCATGGTGGCGCACAAGGCTGGTGTCAGCGTCAGGGCAAGGAAGGCGGAGAATGCGATTGATGCCGCCATGGTCAGGGCGAACTGTTTGTAAATATTGCCGGTCGCGCCGCTGAACATCGCCAGAGGCACGAACACGGAAATCAGGACGGCGGTAATACCGATAACCGCGCCGGAAATTTGACCCATCGCTTTTTTGGTGGCTTCTTTAGGCGGCAAACCTTCCGTCGCCATAATGCGCTCGACGTTTTCGACGACCACAATCGCATCGTCGACCACGATACCGATGACCAATACCATCGCAAACATGGTCAGTACGTTAATCGACATGCCCATATAGGAGATGAAGGCAAAACCGCCCAACAGTGAAATCGGCACGACAATGGTCGGAATCAGCGTATAGCGGATATTTTGCAGGAAGAGGAACATCACCAAAAATACCAATGCGATGGCTTCCAAAAGCGTATGAATCACTTTTTGAATCGAAAGATCAACGAATTTAGAGGTATTGTAAGGGTTTTTCCAGCTCATGCCCTGCGGGAAGTATTTTTTCAAGGTCGCCATCTTTTCCTGCACGGCGGTAGCAGTTGCCAAAGCGTTACCGCTGTTGGACAGCATAACCGCCATACCGGTGGTGTTCACGCCGTTCAGACGGATTGAGGCGGAATAGTCTTCCATACCTAGGCTGACTTTCGCCACGTCTTTCAGGTAGACGTTGGAACCGTCGGTATTGGAAACCAGAATGATGTTGCCAAACTCTTCGGCCGTACTCAACTGACCTTGCGCCGTAACGGTCGCCGAAATGGTCTGGCCTTGCGCGGCAGGCAGCGAACCGATGGAACCCGCGGAAATCTGAACGTTCTGAGCGGACAGCGCATTGCTTACCGTTGCAAACGACAAGTTGTAGTTTTGCAGTTTTTTCGGGTCAACCCAGATACGCATGGCACGCTGCGCACCGAATAACTGAACCTTGCCCACCCCGTCGATACGTTGCAGTTCCGGAACGATATTGCGCTGCGCGTAGTCGTTCATCTCCTCGATGGAATGTACGTCTGACGAGAGCATCACAATCATCAGAAAGTTGTCACGCGCTTTGGATACGGTAACGCCGTATTGCTGCACGGTAGCAGGCAGGTTGTTCAACACTTCGGAGAGTTTGTTCTGCACGTCCACCTGCGCCAAATCTTCGTCGGTTTCAGGCGTAAATGTGATGCTGACGCTGCCGCTGCCGCTGGAGTCGGCGGAAGTGGTCATATAGTCCAAGCCATCTACGCCATACATATTACGTTCGATAACGGCAAGCACGCTGTCTTCCATTACCTGCGCGGACGCACCCGGATAAGTGGCGGTCAGCGTAATGGTCGGTGCGGCAACGGACGGATATTGGGAAACCGGCAAACTTCTGATGCCGATAATACCCGCCGCGATGATGAAAATCGCAATCACCCATGCAAAGATGGGACGGTCGATAAAAAACTTAGCCATTGATGCCTTCCTTATTTAGCCGCAGATGCCGGTTTGGCTTCAGAGGCCGTCTGAACGGCCGGTTTGGCGGAAGAAGCGGCTGCCTGAGGAGCGGAAGCGGCGGATTTGCTTTCAGACGGCGTCCATTCTTTCGGCGTTACTTTCTTCGCACCCGACATGGCGGCGATACTGGTTCCTTCCACGACGACTTTGTCGCCGTTGTTCAGACCTGCGGTGATAATCCAGTTGGTTCCCTGCTGCCGGGCAACTGTTACCTCGCGCGGCTCCATTTCGCCTTTGGCGTTCACAATAAGGACCGTATCTTTCGTGCCTCGGGTAACGGCCTGCTGCGGAACGACGAACGAGTCGGCAATATCGGCCTGCGGCAGACGCACGCGGACATACAGCCCCGGCAGCAATACATTGTCTTTATTCGGCACTTCCGCACGCAGCGTTACCTGTCCCGTGGTTTCGTTCACGGTCGGGTCGGCAAACAACAGGCGGCCCTTATGTGGATATTCCGTACCGTTTTCCAGCAAAATGCTCACTTCCACCGCACCGTTTACCGCCTGCATTTTACCGTCGGCAATATCCTGTTTCAGACGCATCACGTCGGTAGCGGACTGGGTAAGGTTGACATACATCGGATTGGTTTGCTGGATGGTCGCCAGCACGGTACTGTCGTTCGCGCCGACCAGCGAGCCTTCGGAAACTTTGGATTGTCCGATATAGCCCGAAATCGGCGCGGTAATACGCGAGTAACCGACGTTGATTTGCGCGGATTTAATCGCAGCTTTGGCCGATTTCACCGACGCTTCGCCGGAACGCTTGGATGCCACGGCGGCATCGTAATCCTGTTTGCTGATGGCATCGGCGGCCACCAACGGTTTATAGCGCGTCAAATCCGCATTGGCTTTCGCCAGAGAGGCTTCCGCCGTCGCCAGCTGCGCGCGCGCGCTTTCCAGCGAAGCGACGTAAGTCGCGTCATCAAGTTGGTAAAGCGGCTGCCCGGCCTTCACATAACTGCCCTCTTGAAACAAGCGTTTCTTGATAATGCCGCCGACTTGGGCGCGGACACCCGCCGAACGGAACGATTCCAGACGGCCGGGAAGGTCGGTGCTGATGGTAACCTGTTGCGGATGTACCGTAACCACCCTGACTTCGGGCGCGGGGGCCTGTTGGCCTGCCGCCGCACCGCCCTGCTGTCCGGCTTTGTCTTCACTCTTGCCGCAGGCAGACAGAGCCAGTGCCGTTGCCGCAGCGATTGCCGCTACGCGCAGCATCTTGTTAGAGACATGAAGAGTCATTATTTTTCCTATCTGAAATATGATGATAACGAATATTTGTTATTGAAAACGCGCTGCAAACCTATCGTATGAACCAACCGCCTGCACGGCCGTTTTTCCGAGCAATGCAGGCAAATGAGAATTACGAATGCGTACAACACATTGATACTTCTATTACATTTCAGCGCGGTATTATACATACATTCTTGCATGTTCCCAAGGATTTTTTTATAATTACAGACAGACTTGAAATACTTTTACACGACCGCTTCCGGACTTCAGCCATGAGAAAAACCAAAATCGAAGCATTGAAAACCAAAGAACATTTAATGCTTGCCGCTCTGGACACCTTCTACAAAAAAGGTATCGCGCGCACTTCGCTCAACGAAATCGCCCAAGCCGCAGGCGTAACGCGCGGTGCGCTGTATTGGCATTTCAAAAACAAAGAAGACTTGTTCGACGCCCTGTTCCAACGCATCTGCGACGATATCGAAAGCTGTATGCAGCAGGATTTGGAAAGCAATGCGGGAGAATGCTGGCCGAATTTCCGCCTGACCCTGCTGAAATTCTTCCAGCGTTTGGAAAATAACAGCATGCACTACAAATTCCACAACATCCTGTTTTTAAAATGCGAACATACCGAACAAAACGAAGCGGTCATCGCAATGGCCAACAAACACCAGCTGCTGTGGCGTGAAAAAATCACCACCATTCTTTCCGCATCCATCCGCCAGAACGCCCTGCCTGAGGATTTGGACATCGACATGGCCGTCATTTTCCTCAACTCTATGCTCGACGGCCTGATTTGGCGGTGGTTCACTTCGCCGCAGTCTTTCGATTTGGGCACGACAGCCCCCCGCATGGTGGAAATTGCTTTGGACAATCTGCAAAACCACCCGCAACTGCGCAAGCAGGCGAATTAAAGCGTCCGAACATTAAAGAGGCCGTCTGAAAAATCATTTCAGACGGCCTCTCAACATTATATCGGTCCTATACCAATCCTTCTTTTTCCACCCAAGCGGTAATATCAGCCTCCACTTCCTCAGGCGTGCCCGGATTGCCGATTTTCACGCCGTATTCGTCCGCATCCAATTCTTCCAGAATCTCCAGTTGCGAATCCAGCATTCCGGCCTTCATATAATGCCCTTTGCGCGCCATCATGCGTTGCAGGTTCACCTCCTGCGGCGGCGTCAGGTGCACGAATACCACCTTTCCCTCCGCACCGCGCAGAATATCGCGGTAACTGCGTTTCAGCGCCGAACAGGTTACGACTGAATACGCCGCCCCTTCACGCGACCGCTCCGTCATCCAGTCCCGCAACCGGCACAGCCACGGGTAGCGGTCTTCGTCGGTCAGCGGAATGCCCGCGCCCATTTTGTCGCGGTTTTCCTGCGTATGGAACTCGTCGCCTTCGGCATACGGGCAGCCATTCAAAAATCTCTGCAACGCAAGCGCAGCCGTGGTTTTGCCGCAGCCGCACACACCCATCATCACAAAATGCACTGTCATTCCGCCTCTCCTTCCTATATCCAATCAAACCAAAACGAAGGCCAACGCCGACAATGCAAATCCGATGGCTGCAATCAGCGTTTGGTTGACCGTCCACGTTTTCAGCGTCGTCGGCACGTCCATATCCAGCAGGCGGCCGACCAGCCAGAAGCCCGAATCGTTGAAATGGCTGCAACCGACCGAACCTGCCGCCGTCGCCAACACCACACATGCAAGCTGCCAGTCGCTGAAACCTGCGGCGGCAACGGCCGGAGCCATCAGCGCGGCGGCGGTCGTCAATGCGACCGTTGCCGAACCTTGCGCCACGCGCAACGCCAGCGCCACCAAGAAACAGTCCAGCAAAACGGGAATACCCAAATCCGCCATACTGTCGGCCAGTGCCTTGCCGATACCCGATGCACGCAACACGCCGCCGAACATGCCGCCCGCGCCGGTAATCAAAATCACCGAGCAGACCGGACCGAGCGCGCCGTCTATGGTTTTCTCCAGCGCACTGGCTTTATCGCCGCGTTTGCGTCCGAGCACGAACATTGCCGCCAACACCGAAATCAACAACGCTACGGGTGTCGAACCCAACATCTGCAAAATCTGAACCCAACTTTCGCCCGCATCGACCACTTTCTCGCTGATTAAGGTGGCCAGACCGGTATTCAGGAAAATCAACACCATAGGAATCAGCAAGATACCGATAACCGTCGCCGCGGAGGCCGGTTCCTGCGGCTGGTCCGCATCTTGCGCGCCGCCGCTCAGAAAATCAGGAACGGGGACATGAATCGTGCGCCCCAGCACCTTGCCGAGCAGATAACCGCTGAAATACCATGCGACGAACGCCACCGGCAGCCCGATAATCAGCACATGGCCGATATTCGCACCGTAAAATTCCGCCGAAGCAATCGGCCCGGGATGCGGCGGCAGGAAGACGTGCATCACCGAAAACGCGCCGATGGACGCCAGCGCATAAGGCAGCACGTCCTGTTTCATACGCCGCGCGGTGGCGAACACAATCGGCAGCATCACCATCAGTCCCGCGTCAAAGAAAATCGGAAAACCGAAAATCAGCGAAGCCACCCCCAGCGCAAACGGCGCGCGTTTCTCGCCGAACGCCCGCACCAGCGCATCGGCCAGCGACTGCGCACCGCCGGACGTTTCCACCAGCCGCCCCAGCATCGCACCCAAGCCGACCAGCAAGGCCACGCTGCCGAGCGTGCCGCCGAAGTTTTTGACCAGCACGTCGTTGACGATATGGTTCGTCGGCAGCCCCGTCGCCACCGCCGTGGCCAGGCTGACCAGAATCAGCGTCAGCAGCGCGTGGATACGGAACTTCACAATCAGCACCAAAATCAGCAGTACCGCACCCGCGGCGATGCCCAAGAGCGTGCCCGCACTTAAAGTCTGCGTCCAGTTTTCCATTTCGGATACCTCTGAGTAGAAAAAATACAAATAATATGCCGTTCATATCCAAGATAGCACAAACCTGACGCGGCAGCGCCACCGTTTAAACCGTTTTCGGTTAACCGTTTATTTCCAAATTAAAAAAGGCCGTCTGAAAAACGGCTTTCAGACGGCCTTCGGGAAGACGGCGGTTGTTAAAGCTGAAACATTCGTTCATATGCCGAACGAAGCCTGTAATCGGATTTCATTATCCCGCTCCCGCCGTTTTCAGACGGCCTCGGCAACAATGGCGCACGGAAGGCGCGGCGCGGGCAAAAGTCGGACATCCCGCTGCGCTTTCGGGTAGAATACGGGCTTTGTGTTTATCAGGCCGTCTGAAAATATGTCTTCCGCCCCGTCTTCAAAAATCCCCTATTTCCTGTTGTCCGCACTGGCCGTCGCATCCGACCAGTTCAGCAAACTGGCCGTGCTGGAGAGTTTCCGCTTCATGGAGCGGCTGAACATCGTCCCCGGCTTTTTCGACCTGACGCTGGTATACAATACCGGCGCGGCATTCAGTTTTCTGGCCGACCAAGGCGGTTGGCAAAAGTTCTTTTTTCTGGTGCTGGCCGCCGTCATCAGCCTCTACCTTGCCCGCGCCATCTGGCGCGACGACTTCGGGCGCTGGGGCAAAATCGGCGCGGCAATGATTATCGGCGGCGCGGTCGGCAACGTCATCGACCGTTTGCTTTACGGCCATGTGGTTGATTTTTTATTGTTTTACTGGCAGGATTGGTTTTATCCGGCCTTTAACATCGCCGACAGTTTCATCTGCGTAGGCGCGGTGCTGCTGGTAGTGGACGGTTTGAAAAACAAAAAACCGCCCGAAAATGGAAATAAAGAAAAACAATAAACGGAATCACACGCAATGTCTGAAAAAACCATTATTCTGGCCAACCCGCGCGGCTTCTGCGCCGGTGTCGACCGAGCCATCAGTATCGTGGAGCGCGCGCTGGAAGAATTCGGCGCGCCGATTTATGTGCGTCATGAAGTGGTGCACAATAAATTCGTGGTGGACAATCTGCGCGAAAAAGGTGCGGTCTTTATCGAAAACCTGTCCGAAGTGCCTGCCGGCGCAACCCTGATTTACTCGGCGCACGGCGTGTCCAAAGCCGTACAGGAAGAAGCCAAGGCGCGCGGCTTCCGCGTGTTCGACGCCACCTGCCCGCTGGTAACGAAGGTACACAAAGAAGTGGCGCGGCTGGACGCGCAAGACTGCGAAATCATCATGATAGGCCACAAAGGCCATGTCGAAGTCGAAGGCACGATGGGCCAACTGCCGCCGGGCAAAATGTTTCTGGTCGAAACGGTCGAAGACGTGGCGCGGCTCGAAGTCAGAAATCCCGACAAGCTGGCCTATGTCAGCCAGACCACGCTTTCGGTCGACGAAACCAAGGATATCATCGCCGCACTGAACGCACGCTTCCCCAACATCCGCAACCCGCATAAAGAAGACATCTGCTACGCTACCACCAACCGTCAGAAAGCCGTCAAAGAGCTGGCGGAAGAATGCGATTTGGTGATTGTGGTCGGTTCGCCCAACTCCTCCAACAGCAACCGCTTGCGCGAAGTCGCGGCCCTGCGCGGCGTGGACGCCTACATGGTGGACAACGCCGGCTACCTGCGGCGCGAATGGTTCGAAGGCAAAAACAAGGTCGGCGTAACCGCCGGCGCATCCGCCCCCGAAGTGCTGGTCAAAGAGGTGCTGCAAACCATTCAGGAATGGGGGCACGAAACCATACGCGAGGGCGAAGGCGCGGAAGAAAGCATCGTATTCGTCCTGCCCAAAGAACTGAGGCGCGAGGGTGAAAACAAACAGGCGTTGAACAAAGGCTGAAAAACCTTCGGAAACAGATGAGGCCGTCTGAAAACATTTTTTCAGACGGCCTCGTTACCAACGGGAAACCGAACGCAGCTTATCGACGGATTGCCAGAAATTCTTCCAGTTCCTCTTCAGACGGCATACCGCTTTGCGCGCCGTTTTTGGTAATGGACACCGCGGCGGCGGCGCAGGCTTTGCGTACGGCGGTTTCCATGCCCTCTTTCCAATACACCGCAAATGCGCCGTTGAAGGTGTCGCCCGCGCCGGTGGAATCGACCGGCGTTACCGGAAAACTCGGCACATAGTGCAGCACGCCCTGCTCGTCGTTATAAACCGCACCTTTTTCGCCGACCGTCATCAACACGGGGCAGGGCGAACGGCTGATGAGTTCCTCGGCAGACATATCCTGAGGCAGCCCCAAGCTGGCGGCCAGCTCGTAAGTGTTGGGCGTCAGCAGCGTGGTCAGTTCGAGCAGCTCCTGCGGCAGCCTCTGCGCCGGCGCGGGGTTCAACACAAACGGCCTGCCGTGTTTCTGCGCCAGCTTCGCCGCGGTAATCACGCACTCCATCGGTATTTCGAGCTGCGAGAGCACCACATCGCTTCCGGCAATGGTTTCCTCGTGCGCCAGCACGTCTTCCGGCGTCAGGGCGAAATTGGCGCCGGACACGGCAACAATCGAATTTTCACCGCCCGCAACGGTGATGTTGGCGATACCGCTCGAGTATCCCTGCACCGTTTTGACACAATCGCTGCATACGCCCTCACGGTCGAGGTTGGTCAGCATTTCATAGCCGAAACCGTCGTCGCCCACCGCGCCGATCATGCGTACGTCCGCACCCAGGCGCGCGGCGGCCACCGCCTGATTGGCCCCCTTGCCGCCCATGAAGCGGTTGAAATCCGTTCCCAGCAGCGTTTCGCCCATACGCGGGAAACGCGGTGCGTTGGTTACCAAATCCATATTGATACTGCCGACTACGGCCACTCTTACCTGTTTGAACACAATAAATCCCTTATATAATTTGCCATGCCGCCTTTTTCAGACGGCCTTTCATCACTTTTTACATACGCGGAATACTATGACGTATGCAACCGTCTGTCAAACTATAATACCGTTAATCTGATTATTTAATACCGAAATTTAGCATTTTTGCAGCATTTCAGCATAAACGGCAGCGAGGCCGTCTGAAAATCGTGAATCCGGCGGCGGATGCCCTGCGCCGTTTTTCAGACGGCCTCTTTCAATTTGACGGCATACGCTATTGTACGCACGGCAACCGTTGCCGCAAACACCGCCGCCGTCACGGGAAACGTGATGCCCAACGGCGTTTCGCCGTCTAAAAGGATACGGTAGGACACGAATCCGCCCGCCCGCAACGCCGGTTGCGGGGAAACGGCGGCGGTTATTGCGGGCATTTCAGGCCCAGCCATTTAATCGTGCCGTTTTTGTCCAATTCTTTGACAATCAGCATAAAGCCGCCGATTTCGATGCGGTCGCCCTCCACCGGATATTTGCTGTCGGCGCGCATTTCAAACAATTCGTACAGGCTCAGGCTCTCTTCGCCGTCGTTGAGCCTCAGGCCGTAAGCCTGCGCCAAATCGCCCGCCCTGCCGGCCGGATCGACGACAAATTCGCCGAAGAAATTAAAATTCATGCGCACGCTGCTGCCGGTTTCGGCAAAGTAGCGCGCCATATTGTCCACCTGCTCTTCCGGCAGGATATACCATGCCGTGTCGCCCGCCTGCAAAGCGGTGTCGCCGTGCAGCGCAATCCGCCCGCCGCCGCGTATCAGGGCGAAGCAGCGCAGCTCGAACGACGAGGAAATCGGCGCGACTTTGTCGGGGTGCATCCCTTCGGCCTCCGAATCGGCCGCCACGCGGTAGGCGGTCAGGCGCACGGATTCGCGTTCGGCCAGCCAGATGTCGCGCGTGTCTTTCGGTTCGGGTTTGGGCGGCACCGCCACTTTCAGCCAGCGCGCCATCACCGGAATGGTGGTTCCCTGAATCAGCAGCGACAAAATCACCACGGCAAACGCAACGTCAAACAACAACTTCGAATTCGGTACGCCCATCACCAGCGGCATCATCGCCAGCGAAATCGGTACGGCGCCGCGCAAGCCGAGCCAACTGATATATGCCTTTTCACGCAAGCTGTAATGGAATTTCCACAAGCCGCCGAACACGGCCGCAGGACGCGCCACCAGCATCAGGAACACGGCGATGACCAGCGCGTCCGCGCCTTTTTCCAGCACGCTGGTCGGCGTAACGAGCAGGCCGAGCACCACGAACATGGTCGCCTGCGCCAGCCACGCCAGCCCGTCCATCACCCGCAGCACATGTTCGGTTGCCCGGCTGTGCTGGTTGCCAACGATGATGCCCGCGAGGTACACCGCCAGAAACCCGCTGCCGCCGATGAGGTTGGTAAAGGCGAACACCAGCAGCCCGCCCGAAACAATCATCAGCGCATACAGCCCCTCCGCCAGATTCAGACGGCCTACCAGCTTGGCCAGTATCTTGCCGCCGAGCCAGCCCAGCAGCAGGCCGAAGCCGAGTTGCCGCACCAGCATCCACAGGAACGACAGTACGCCCGACCGCTCCGGCTGCATAATCAGGCCAATCAGCGCCGTAACCAGAAAAACCGCCATCGGGTCGTTGGCGCCCGATTCGATTTCCAATGTTGCCTGCACGCGCTCGTTCAGGCGCACGCCGCTGTTGCGCAGCAGGCTGAACACCGCGCCCGCATCGGTCGAACCGACAATCGCCGCCATCAGGATGCCGAACTTCCAGTCCGACCCCAGATAAAACGTGGTAAACAGTCCCAGCAGCAACACGGTCGCAAACACGCCCCAAGTCGCCAGCACCGCCGACGGTTTCAGCGCGATGCGGAAACTTTCCAGCCGCGTGCGCAGCCCGCCGTCAAGCAGGATGACCGCCAGCGCAAGCTGGCTGATGACGTTGGCCTGTACGAAATTGTCGAAGTCGATACGGCCGATGCCGTCTTCCCCCGCCAGCATTCCGACCGCGAGAAACACCAGCAGCAACGGCATCCCCAACCGTGCCGACAGCGTGGTCGAAACCACGCTCAGAAACAGCAGCGCCCCGCAAAGTAAAAACAGGCTGTTCATCCAATCCAATTTGTCCGACCTCCCGTTGTCATGATATGCGTGTGAAATTTTCAGAATTTTATCATGAAAACAATGGGTTTTACCGACCGCGCCGCAGTCCGGCCGACAAAGCCGCCGCAGGCTGTTTTCGGTCGGCCGCCCCGTTATCAGTTATAATGCGCGGTTCGCACATACCAACTTTTTCAGGAACCGCACACATGGCCTTTGCCTCGCTTTTCACCCTGCTCGACGACATCACGTCCGTTTTGGACGACGTCGCCCTGATGACCAAAATGGCCGCCAAAAAAACCGCCGGCGTAGTCGGCGACGACCTGGCGCTGAACGCCAACCAGGTAACCGGCGTTTCCGCCGATAGGGAGTTGCCGATTATCTGGGCCGTCGCCAAAGGCTCGCTCGTCAACAAAATCATCCTCGTGCCGCTGGCGCTGCTGCTGTCGTTCTTCCTGCCCGCCGCGATTACGCCGTTGCTGATGATAGGCGGCGCATACCTGTGTTTCGAAGGCGTGGAAAAACTGCTGCACAAATTCCTCCGTTCAGACGGCCACGAAGAAACCGGAAGTCCGGCGGAAACATTGGACGAAAAAACCAAAATCAAAGGCGCCATCCGCACCGACTTCATCCTTTCCGCCGAAATCATCATCATCGCGCTGGGCGTGGTGGAACGGTACGACGCCGTTACCCAATCGCTGGTGATGGCCGCCATCGGTGTCGGCATGACCGCCTTCGTGTACGGCTTGGTCGGCGTCATCGTCAAACTCGACGATTTGGGTATGTTCCTGATGAAAAAAGACAGCGGCGCGGCCAAAACGCTGGGGCGCGGGCTGATTGCCTTTATGCCGTGGTTCATGCGCACGTTGAGCGTGGTCGGCACGCTGGCGATGTTTTTGGTCGGCGGCGGCCTCATCGTGCACAACTTCGCCCCGCTGCACCATTTCCTCGAAGCGCGCCACTGGGCCGACGGCCTCGCAGGCAATATCGCGGGGCTGGTAACCGGCCTCGTCAGCGGCGCCATCGTCTGCGCCGTCGTCCTGCCGCTGCTGCACCTGGCAAACAAAGGCCAATCCCACTGACAACCAACTGAAAGGCCGTCTGAAATCCGTTTTCAGACGGCCTGTCCGAATATTATGAAACTCATCCGCACCCTCGAAACCTACTGGCGGCAACCCCGTTTCTACTGGCCGCTCACCGTCATCATTGCCGCCGCCACGCCGCTGACTTTCGCCCCCTATTACCATTTCTGGCTGATGCCGCTGCTGTTCGGCGCCCTCGTCCGCCTGACCGAACTGCGCCCCGAACGCGCCGCCGCCACCGCCTACCTCTACGGCCTTGTCGGTTACGCCGCCCAGTTTTACTGGATACATACCGCCATGCACGATGTATCCGGCCTGAGCAACCTTTATGCCGTTCCGATTACCTTCCTGCTGCCCGCCTTTCTGGCGCTCTACCCCGCCCTGTGCTTCCGCCTGCTCCGCATGTTCCGTTACCCGCGCGCGGTCAACATCGGCATCATCCTGCCGCTATTGTGGACACTGGCGGAATTTGCCCGCGAACGCCTGCTCACCGGCTTCGGCTGGGGCGCACTGGGCTATTCGCAAATCGTCCCGAACAGCCCGCTGGCAGGATTCGCCCCCGCGGGCGGCATCCATCTGGTTACGCTGGCGACGGCCTGTACCGGCGCATGGCTGGTTTTGCTGATTGACAACACAGGCCGTCTGAAAAAACGCCTGCTGCCGCTGGCGGGCATCGCCGCCCTGTGCGGCACCGGCTACGCCCTCCAGCAGACTGATTTCACCCGTCCCGACGGCAGCACCGCCACCGTCGCCCTGATACAGGGCAATATCGAACAGACCTTCAAGTGGCACGAAGACCAAATCGTTCCCACCATCCAAAAATACTACGCCCTGCTCGGCCAAACCAAAGCCGACATCGTCATCATGCCCGAAACCGCCATCCCCGTGATGCGGCAGGACTTACCGCCCGACGTACTGGTCAAATTCGCCGAACAGGCCGACGGCAACAACAGCGCGCTGGCACTGGGCATCAGCCAATACACCGCTGACGGCGGCGGCTACGAAAACGCCGTCGTCAACCTTAGCGGCTACCGCGACGGCGGCAAAACCCCGCCCTATTACGCCAAAGACCACCTCGTCCCGTTCGGCGAATACAAACCGCTCAAATTCATCACCGAGCCGCTCTACCGGCTGATGGACATGCCGCTGGCCGACTTCCGGCGCGGCGGCGGCAGGCAAATGCCGCTGGAAATGAAAAACCAGAAAATCGCGTTCAACATCTGCTACGAAGACGGCTTCGGCGACGACTTAATCGCCACCGCCAAGCATTCCACCCTGCTGGCCAACGCCAGCAATCTGGCATGGTTCGGCGGTTCCAACGCCATGTACCAGCAGCTCCAGCAGTCGCAGGCGCGCGCGATGGAATTGGGCCGTTACATGGTACGCGCCACCAACACCGGCGCAACCGCCATCGTTTCCCCCAAAGGCGCCGTCCTCGCCACAGCGGAACCCAACACCGACGCCGTACTGGAAGGCATCGTCAAAGGCCATACCGGCGAAACGCCCTATATGAAGCTGGGCGGCTCATGGCCGCTAATCTGCCTGCTGGCGGGCACCGTACTGTTTTTATACTTATTGCAGAAAAAACAAAAATAACGCCTGCGCTTACCTTTTTTCAGACGGCCTTTACCCAATTTTGAGGCCGTCTGAATTTACATTCACCATTGTTTGTAATATACTAAGCTATATCCGCACGAACCCGCTCAAATTTTAAAAATCAATCAAAATTAATAAATCACAAAATTTTACCTATCACATATTGAACATTAACCGCAAACCCGCGTCTAATTAGTCATCCGCAGCAAGCAATGCTATACTGACCGGCCAAACGGCCGCATAATCCGCAAACAACACACAAGCGGCGCCGGAAAGCGCCGCCTCACAAAGGAAAACACCTCGATGAACAACGCTTTCGCATTACCCGCCGTACACAGCGGCAACGGCAGCCTCGAACAATACATCCACACCGTCAACAGCATTCCCATGCTTTCCGCCGAAGAAGAAAGCAGCTTGGCCGAGCGTCAGCAGAAAGGCGACCTCGAAGCCGCCAAACAGCTCATCCTTTCCCACCTGCGCGTGGTCGTATCCATCGCGCGCGGTTACGACGGCTACGGCCTCAACCAGGCCGATCTGATTCAAGAAGGAAACATCGGCCTGATGAAGGCCGTCAAACGCTACGAACCCAGCCGCGGCGCGCGCCTGTTTTCGTTCGCCGTACACTGGATTAAAGCCGAAATCCACGAATTCATCCTGCGCAACTGGCGCCTGGTGCGCGTCGCCACCACCAAACCGCAGCGCAAACTGTTCTTCAACCTGCGCAGTATGCGCAAAAGCCTCAACGCACTGTCGCCGAAAGAAGCGCAGGAAATCGCCGACGATTTGGGCGTGAAACTCTCCGAAGTGCTGGAAATGGAACAGCGCATGACCAGCCACGACATCGGCATCATGGCGGACAACAGCGACGACGAAGACAGCTTCGCCCCCATCGACTGGTTGGCCGACCACGACGCCGAGCCGAGCCGCCAGCTTGCCAAACAGGCCCATTACGCCCTGCAAACCGAAGGCCTGCAAAACGCGCTGGCGCAGCTTGACGACCGCAGCCGCCGCATCGTCGAAAGCCGCTGGCTGCAAGACGACGGCGGGCTGACCCTGCACGAGCTGGCCGACGAATACGGCGTGTCGGCCGAGCGCATCCGCCAAATCGAAGCCAAAGCCATGCAGAAACTGCGCGGTTTCCTCGCCGAAGAGGCCGCAGCCGTCTGACCCCGTTTCCAAGCGCATAACAGGCCGTCTGAAAAACACCGTGATACGTTTTCAGACGGCCTGTTTTTATTTTCCTAATCAACAGGATTGACGCCTCCGAACATTCATTTCAAGTCTGATTTGTTCTATAATACGCCCTGACACACATCCCTATCCCCGCCCCACTCCCATGCAACTTACCGCCGTCGGACTCAACCACCAAACTGCGCCTTTGAGCATACGCGAAAAGCTGGCGTTTGCAGCCGAAAGTCTGCCCGAAGCCATGAGCAGTCTGGCCCGAAGCGAGGCCGCCAGAGAAGCGGTAATCTTATCCACCTGCAACCGTACCGAGCTTTACTGCATCGGCGAAGCCGAGCGGATTATCGAATGGCTGGCGCAATACCACGGTCTGCCCGCCGAAGAAATCCGGCCCTACCTCTACACCTTAGACAGCGGCGAAACCGTCCGCCACGCCTTCCGCGTCGCCTGCGGGCTGGATTCCATGGTACTCGGCGAACCGCAAATTCTCGGCCAAATCAAAAACGCCGTGCGCATCGCCCAAGAGCAGGAAAGCATCAACAGCGGCCTCAACGCCCTGTTTCAAAAAACCTTTGCCGTTGCCAAAGAAGTCCGCACCGACACCGCCGTCGGCGCCAATTCCGTTTCCATGGCTTCCGCTTCGGTCAAGCTGGCCGAACAGATTTTTCCCGCCATTGCCGATTTGAACGTTTTATTCATCGGTGCCGGCGAGATGATCGAGCTGGTCGCCACCTACTTCGCCGCCAAAAACCCCAAACTGATTACCGTCGCCAACCGCACCCTGCCGCGTGCGCAGGAATTGTGCGACAAGCTCGGCCTCAACGCCGAACCGTGCCTGTTAAGCGAACTGCCCGCCATCCTGCACGAGTACGACGTCGTCGTTTCGTCCACCGCCAGCCAGCTTCCGCTCGTCGGCAAAGGCATGGTCGAAAGCGCGCTGAAAAAGCGCCACAGTATGCCCGTGTTCCTGCTTGATTTGGCCGTCCCACGCGACATCGAAGCCGAAGTCGCCGAACTGAACGACGCCTACCTCTATACCGTCGACGATATGATGGACATCGTCCAAAGCGGCAAAGACGCCCGCCAGAAGGCCGCCGCCGAAGCCGAAGCGATGGTGGAGGAAAAAGTCGCCGAATTTATCCACCGGCAGCAAAGCCGCCAGAGCGTTCCCCTTATCCGCGCCCTGCGCGACGAAGGCGAACGCGCCCGCCGCCAAGTGCTCGAAAACGCCATGAAGCAGCTTGCCAAAGGCACTTCCGCCGAAGAAGTGCTTGAACGCCTCTCCATCCAGCTCACCAACAAGCTGCTCCACTCACCGACCCGCACCCTCAACAAAGCGGGTTCGGAAAACAGCGGGCTGGTTGACGCCGTCGCGCAAATCTATCAGTTAGACCACCACGACTGAAAGGCACATACCCGAAAGGCCGTCTGAAATCCGCGTATTACGTTTTTCAGACGGCCTTTTCCGACACACCGACGATTCCACGGAACGCAGCATCGTCCCGCCCCGAACGGAGTATTCCATGCCCGCCTACATCCCGTCTTCCGATTTGAAAACCATCCTCCATTCCAAACGCGCCAACCTCTATTACCTCGAGCACTGCCGCATACTGGTCAACGGCGGCCGCGTCGAATACGTTACCGAGCAGGGGAAGGAATCCCTGTATTGGAACATTCCGATAGCCAACACCACCTGCATCCTGCTGGGAACGGGCACATCCGTTACCCAGGCCGCCGTGCGCGAGCTGTCCAAAGCGGGCGTGGTCATCGGATTTTGCGGCGGAGGCGGAACACCCTTGTTTGCCGGTTGCGAAGTTGAATTTTTCAGCCCGCAGAGCGAATACCGCCCCACCGAATACCTGCAACGCTGGTGCGACTTCTGGTTTGACGACGCCAAACGGCTGGCGGCCGCCAAACACCTACAGGCCGCCCGTCTGAAAACAGTGGTGCAAATCTGGCCCCAAACCGACTGGCAGCCCGATTCGGACATTCTCAACGGCCTGCTGCGGCGATACGAGAAAGAATTTCAGACGGCCCCGGACAACCAATCGCTGCTCGCCGTCGAAGGACGCTTTACCGCCAAACTTTACAGCATCGCCAACCGGGCCACGCTGAACGACGCAACGTTCAAACGCAGCACGCGCGGCGAAAGCGGCGACGCGGCCAACAAATTTCTCGACCACGGCAACTACCTCGCCTACGGGCTGGGCGCAACCGCCTGCTGGGTGCTCGGCCTGCCGCACGGTTTGGCGGTGCTGCACGGCAAAACGCGGCGCGGCGGCCTGGTATTCGACGCCGCCGACATCGTCAAAGACGCGCTCATCCTGCCGCAGGCCTTTATCAGCGCGGCCGAAGGCGACAACGAGCGCGAGTTCCGCCAACGCTGTATCGAACGGCTGGTGCACTTCGAAGCACTCGACATCATTATCGACACGCTGAAATCCATCGCCGCCGAATCCTCGAAATAAGGCCGTGCCGCAATCATCCGCCCACAGGCGGCAATCCGCACTCCAAAGTTTCAGACGCAGAATCAACTAACTATATTTAAAACACTTACTTTAATTGATACAGTTACAGCTACAATGAATTCACTTCATTTTTGATACAGCGGCCTATTGATTCCGTCATTCCCGCGCAGGCGGGAATCCAGGCCTATCCGCACAGAACTATCGGGGGAAAGGGTTCCCTGAATTTTGCGTTCTAGATTCCCGCCTGCGCGGGAATGACGGAATTTAATGACCGGTTGTATTTAAAATTTAGTAAGTTCACTGTATATGACGCAACCGGCCTACCGGAAAGAAAACGCATGAACATCCTGCTCATCAGCCAATGCAGCAAAAACGCCCTCAAAACCACCCGCCGCATCCTCGACCAATTTGCCGAACGCTGCGGCGAACGCACCTGGCAGACGCCGATAACCGAAGCGGGGCTGGACACCCTGCACCGGATGCTGCGCGAAACCGCTCGCAAAAACACCGCCGTTGCCTGCTACTGGACGCGCGGCAGAAACCGCACCGAGCTGTTATGGATAGTCGGCGACCGCAGGCAGTTCAACGCGCAGGGCCGCGTTCCGACCAACCGCAGCCGCCGCGACATCTTGCGCAGCGAACACGAAACCGCGTGGCGGCACGGCGTTTCCATCCAGATTGCCGCCACCCTTGCCGCCCTGCTGCACGACTTGGGCAAAGCCACCGGATTTTTTCAGAACAAACTGAAAACCCGCACCCCGTCGGCCGACCACTACCGCCACGAATGGCTGTCGCTGCGCCTGTTTCAAGCCATGATTAAGGGCTGCCGCACCGACGCCGAATGGTTGGGCCGTCTGAAAAATTGGCCGCAATACCTGGCCAAGCATCCGCATTGGTATAAAAATTTCGGCGCAAGCGATAAAAATCCCAAAGGCGATTATGATTTCACATTCCCGCCGCTGGCTAGATGGATTGCATGGCTGATTGTCAGCCACCACCGGTTGCCGTTTTATCCGAATTATCCGGATTATGATCATCCCGGCAATGTCTTTAAAAAAGGCTGGGAAGACGCCCGCACCAGACAAACCGTCGGCGAATTCTTCAAACGGCTGGAACCTGCCGACCGTTGGGTGCGCAGTTCAGCAGCCAAAATCAACAAAACCTCCTTCTTCTCGCTCCAGGCCGATCCGACGACCAGCCCGCTATGGCAGAAACAGGCGGCTTTTTGGGCGGACAGGGCCTTGCAGCACCGCCCGCTGGCGGAGTGGTGCGAACAAAACCAAGACCATTCCGACGTACCCGCCGATCCGTTGCTCCTGCACCTCTCCCGCCTGTGCCTGATGGCCGGCGACCACAACTACTCCGCCCTGCCGCCAAACGACGCAGGCCGTCTGAAAGGCGTGTCCGAACTCTACGCCAACACCGATAAAGATAAAGAAAAACGCCCCAAACAAAAACTTGACGAACACCTCTGCGGCGTCGCCAAACTCACCGCCCGCTTCGCCCGCCTGTTGCCGCTGCTGCCGCGCGAACTGCCCGCCCTCGGCAACCACCGCCCGTTTAGGAAGCCCACCGCAAATCCCCGTTTCCAGTGGCAGAACAAAGCCTTCGACCTCAGCCGCCGTTTTCAGACGGCCTCTGCCAAACAAGGCTTCTTCGGCGTCAACCTCGCCAGCACCGGTTGCGGCAAAACACTCGCCAACGCCCGCATCATGTACGCCCTTGCCAATCCGGACCGCGGCGCGCGCTTTACCATCGCCCTCGGCCTGCGCGTGCTCACCCTGCAAACCGGCCTCGCCCTGCGCCAACGGCTGGAACTCGAAGAAAACGAAAGCCTTGCCACATTGGTCGGCGGCGGCGCGGCCAAAGAACTGTTTGCCCGCCGTGCCGACGATTCGGCGCCGGAAAAAGAAAACGAGCCGACGCCGGAAGAAACCGGCAGCGAATCCGCCGAAGGCCTGCTTGACGGCAAATCATTCACCGACATCAGCGACTGCCCGATAGACGACAAAATCTTCGGCACGCTCATCGCCGACACCACCGCCCGCAGGCTGCTGCACACCCCCGTCGTTACCTGCACCGTCGACCACCTGATGCAGCTTTGCGAACAACAGCGCGGCGGCCGCTACATCGTCCCCATGCTGCGCCTGCTCGGCAGCGATTTAGTGCTCGACGAACCCGACGACTTCTCCACCGAAGACCTGCCCGCCCTCTCGCGGCTGGTTTACTGGGCCGGACTGCTCGGCAGCCGCGTCCTGCTCTCCTCCGCCACCCTCACCCCCGACATGGTCATCGGCCTGCGCGACGCCTACCGCGACGGCCGCAGAATCTGGAACGAACACCAAGGCCTGCCGCAGGAACCCGTCGTCTGCGCCTGGTTTGACGAATTCGACCAACATATCGGCGCATACCGCAGGGAAGAATTCATCCGGCAACACGAAGCCTTTTGCCGCAACCGCAGCGAAAAACTCGCCGCCCAACCCGTCCGCCGCCGCGCCGAATGGCTCGACATCGACAGCACCGACCCCGCAACCCTCGCCGCCAAACTGCTCGAACGGGCAATTACCCTCCACCGCCGCCACAGCCAGACCGACCCCGCAAGCGGCAAAAATATCAGCGTCGGCCTGATACGCTTCGCCAACATCAACCCGATGATCAAATACGCCCAAGCCATGTTCGGCCTCACCCCGCCCGACGACACCGCCCTGCACATCGCCTGCTACCATTCCCAACAGCTCCTGCTGCTGCGCAGCAACCTCGAATGCCGCCTCGACACCCTGCTCGACCGCAAAGACCCCGCCGAACTGTTCGCCCACCGCGACATTCAGACGGCCTTAGCCCAAAGCCCCGCCCAAAACCACATCTTCATCGTCTTCGGCTCCCCCGTAACCGAAGTCGGCCGCGACCACGATTACGACTGGGCCATTATCGAACCCTCCTCCATGCGCTCGCTCATCCAACTCTGCGGGCGCGTATGGCGGCACCGCCCGCACCTGAGCGCGGCAGAACACGCCAACATCGCCATCCTCAGCCGAAACATCAAGGCAATGACCCGTAGCCCGGAAAAACCCGCCTATTGCCGCCCCGGCTTCGAAAGCAAAAACGCCATGCTGAGCAGCCACGACGCCCAAACCCTCATCAGCAGCGAAGAAACCGGCCACATCAACTCCATTCCCCGCCTGCACCGTCCCATGCCGTCTGAAAAACCGAAGCCAAGGTCAGACAGCCTGACCGAACTCGAACACCGCGTCATGGCCGACATTCTCAACAACCCGCAACGCTTCACCGCCCTATACCGCCAACCCGGCAACGCCGCCCCGCTGACCGCCCACCACGCCAAAATCAGCCCGTTCCGCTCCGGCCGCCCCCAAACCGACTACGTCGCCTTCTGGGACGCCGAAGACGAAAAAATCACCTTCAAAACCAGTGAAAACGCCGAGCACTACGGCGGCAGCAAAGACGGCCGGGATACCGAAGTAGATTTCAAGCTCACCGCCGCCCCCAGCCCCACCGCCGCCGTTTTCCCGTGGCTTTACCAAAGCCTGCCCGACACCCTTGCCAAAAAAGCAGACGGCGACACCCCCGAAGCCCTCGCCGCCGCCGCGCAAAAATACGCCGTCGTCAGCCTCAACATAGACAGTGAAAAATGGTGCTACAACGAATGGAGCGGCTTCTGGCATGACACCGAACAAACCTAGGCCGTCTGAAACCCTTTTTTCAGACGGCCTGCAAACCGCACGTTTTATCAGGCCCGCAGCAATGGCTGCAAAAAAAGGTTTTCTGATACAATGCCTCGCAGAGTTTTCATTTTTCTGAAGAAAACCGGAAACTCGGTTAGTTACCTGCCGCACAGGCAGCTTAGAAAGATGAAGGCCGCAAGAGATGCAGCCAGAACAGGTTACCTGCCGCACAGGCAGCTTAGAAATGCTGACAGGCTGGCGAATTACGACCCACAGAGTTACCTGCCGCACAGGCAGCTTAGAAAAAATCCAAAATCAGCCATATTTCAAACCTTTAGTTACCTGCCGCACAGGCAGCTTAGAAAGTCTTCGCGTTAATATATTGCTGAGTCAATGCGTTACCTGCCGCACAGGCAGCTTAGAAAAGATAGTCTTTCAGGCTTTGATTTCGCGCTTTGTTACCTGCCGCACAGGCAGCTTAGAAAAAATGAATGCAGAGATGAGTAAAATATATCCAGTTACCTGCCGCACAGGCAGCTTAGAAACTTCGAAAAGGCCGTCTGGTGGGTCGACATCTAGTTACCTGCCGCACAGGCAGCTTAGAAACGCCCATCACAACAGAATGAGCCGCACTCATCGTTACCTGCCGCACAGGCAGCTTAGAAACCTTCGCGCCGTTTATTGCCATGGTTCGATTCGTTACCTGCCGCACAGGCAGCTTAGAAACATGCTGATTCATTCGAACATTCGAGTTTTAGGTTACCTGCCGCACAGGCAGCTTAGAAATACTCAAGTTGGCAAGCAAATTCCAAAAGAAAGTTACCTGCCGCACAGGCAGCTTAGAAATGCACGGCATCGTTCATAAACTCGTCATACGGGTTACCTGCCGCACAGGCAGCTTAGAAATTTTTTCTGGTTGCGCCGTAGATTTTGCCGAGGTTACCTGCCGCACAGGCAGCTTAGAAAGGTAGCCCCGGCGATTTCGCCTCCGCCAACCCGGTTACCTGCCGCACAGGCAGCTTAGAAATTCGTAATCGCAGCCAGAGCCGCTTAACTCCCGTTACCTGCCGCACAGGCAGCTTAGAAAGTCTTCTCATCTTGAGATGCAGCAATATTTCTGTTACCCGCCGCACAGGCAGCTTAGAAAAAGCTGGGTTATGGTTTGATGGTGGCTGCATCGTTACCTGCCGCACAGGCAGCTTAGAAAGTGTGCTTTGAGGCTGTCGTAAAACCATCCACGTTACCTGCCGCACAGGCAGCTTAGAAAGTGTATAAAAATGTGGATGGGGTTACGCTTATTGTTACCTGCCGCACAGGCAGCTTAGAAATAAAATTTCATTCGCTTTTGTCATTTAACCTCGTTACCTGCCGCACAGGCAGCTTAGAAATGCGTCCTTAAAATCCGCCGACAGCTTCGCAAGTTACCTGCCGCACAGGCAGCTTAGAAATATGCGTTTCCAAGTCTTCGATGTCCTTCGGAGTTACCTGCCGCACAGGCAGCTTAGAAAAAACAACTCAAGAACATTAAGGCCGAGGCGCTGTTACCTGCCGCACAGGCAGCTTAGAAAGAAAGGGCGAAATTAGCCGAGGAAAAGGCACGGTTACCTGCCGCACAGGCAGCTTAGAAAAGATCGCTCCATGCGACAGATACCGCCTCTATGTTACCTGCCGCACAGGCAGCTTAGAAAGAAAGGGCGAAATTAGCCGAGGAAAAGGCACGGTTACCTGCCGCACAGGCAGCTTAGAAAAAGTGCTCATGGGACATCGGGACGCACCCTTTGTTACCTGCCGCACAGGCAGCTTAGAAAAAGAATCACCGCGGCTTTTGCTTGTCCGTTTTGTTACCTGCCGCACAGGCAGCTTAGAAAAGGAACTTGCAGCGCAAGCACAATTCCACGCAGTTACCTGCCGCACAGGCAGCTTAGAAATGACCGGTCGCGTGCTATGCTCCCGAATCTTCGTTACCTGCCGCACAGGCAGCTTAGAAAGTTCGGAGATTCCCGACTGCATACCCATAGACGTTACCTGCCGCACAGGCAGCTTAGAAAGTCTGTCGTTGTTGAGCTTGTTGGTATTGATCGTTACCTGCCGCACAGGCAGCTTAGAAACAGCAAATCGCAGACAAGTGTCAGGTCGACAGGTTACCTGCCGCACAGGCAGCTTAGAAAGTTCTTTAATAATGAAGCGTCGCCGCTCGAATGTTACCTGCCGCACAGGCAGCTTAGAAATGCTGTTCTGCAATCTTCCCGGCAGTTGCAGAGTTACCTGCCGCACAGGCAGCTTAGAAAGTCATCCACCAGCTTGTGCCGCGGGAATTTCAGTTACCTGCCGCACAGGCAGCTTAGAAAGTCATCCACCAGCTTGTGCCGCGGGAATTTCAGTTACCTGCCGCACAGGCAGCTTAGAAATTACAAGCCTTTTCTTTATGAATAAAATTTCTGTTACCTGCCGCACAGGCAGCCTTATTCATCCCTTTCTTAAACCTGCCCGCCGTCATTCCCGCGCAGGCGGGAATCCAGTGCCGATAGCTGACTGAAACTGCCAAATGCCCGAATCCAAAGATGGATTCCCGCCTGCGCGGGAATGACGAAACGGTGCGGCTGCGTACCGGTGTGCCTCAAATCTGTTGATATTCCTTTTGTTTCAAGTGTTGAGGCCGTCTGAAAGTATTTTCAGACGGCCTTCAGCCACCGACCAACAATCATAAACACCATATCAATACTTTTTTGATGTTACAATGCGTAGTCCTGCCGCACAGGCAGCTTAGAAATAGTTCATTATAATTTTTTCATTCAATACCTGCCGCACAGGCAGCAATGATTAGGGGCTTTTTTAGGAGTTCCTAAATCTATAATAACCTACCTAGTTGATTATAGTTTTTTCATTAATTTGACAAACATCTTCCCTTAATTATAAAATAGTCCCAATGAAACATTTTTTCAAAGAGGAAAATCACATGCATACACAACATCACAATCGTAGCATAAACTTAATCCCCCGTATTCCCGGAACTTTCTGGGTAAAGTCAAAAAATGGCAACGGCCAAACTTATACTATCTTTGCCGCACATAGCAATAATATGTATCAGGCCGTCCGTAGGGCGGATAAGAGTTTATGGATTCAAAACTCACCCGATATCATTTGGATTGAGACATTGGCGGATTGCGACGTTGCTCTTGTCGCGTAATATCAAATATTCCCTTTCAAGGAGAAACTTATGCCCGATATTTCCACGGCGCAAGTCCGGGCGGCCATACTGGGTTTTCTGCAAAGCCAGTATGAAAAAAAGGCCGAAGCGGATTTGAAAAAGCTGGCGAAGGCGGAAGAGGCCGGCGACGAAGCGGAGATTGCTTCGCTTCAGACGGCCTTATCGGCCTTAAAGGCCAAATACGGTTTGGACGCATGGCTTGAGCAGGATGCCGTCCGTTTTGCGGCGCAACTTAAATTCGGTTCGCACATCGCCAAGGGCGTGCATCCGGATTCCAAAGGCGACAACGTTAATTTCCAAACCGGTTTCGATCTGCCCGCGTTTTTGGCGGGTTCGCAATCTTTGCGTAAAGCCGAGGCGGAATTGGATGCGAACGGCAATGCTGCCGCCCTGCCTTTGGCGGCCTTTTTCGATACCGTCGTCGACGAGGCTTCGCAGTCCATCCTGCTGGATTTGCTGCTGCAAGACCATCCCGCACTGAAGGGGGCGTTTGCCGACGACCTGGAACGTTCCGACCGTTACCGGCAGGTTTTTCAGACGGCCTTGCAGGCGCAAACGGATACGCCTGCGGCACACGAGCGCAACAAGCAGGTGTTGTGGCCGCTGGGGGACGATGCCGCCGCAGCCGACCGCTACATCACGCTGATTCCGCTGCATCCCGCTTCGCTGACCCACAGCCTTTACCGGAAAGTCAACGAACTGCGTTTCGGCGAAGAGAATATCCAAGCCAGAAAAAACCGCCGCGAAAGCAAAGGCAGCCAGACGGCCCATGCCGTGTTTTCGCCGCTGGCTTATGTGAAACTCGGCGGCACAAAACCGCAAAACGTCAGCCTGCTGACCAGCCGCCAAGGCGGCAGGAACTACCTGCTGCCGTCGCTGCCGCCGCAATACGAGCGTCCGAAACAGCTTCATTTTTCGCGCAAGAGTAACTCTTTCTTCAACAACGGCCTGCGCTATTTATGCCGTTCGGGCTATCACACCCTGACCGATGCGGTGAAAGCGAAGAAAAACAAGAAAGACACGCGCCTGCTGCGCGAACAGGCGCTGGAGCAGATGGTGCGGCAGATTGTCGTCGTATCGGAGCATCTGCGCGAAACGCAACCCGCAGGCTGGACGGACGATTACCATAATCTTAATGCCGACCACAAGCATTGGCTGGACAGGAAATACCCGCTTTCAGACGGCCCCGACGGCTGGCAGGAAAAAATTGCCGACGACTTCGGGAAATGGTTGCAGGATTTATTGAGAAAAAACTTTCAATCCATCAAACATGATTTTGACGAGATCGAATGCGCGCAATGGTGCAAAACGCTGGCCGACGCGCTGAAAGCGGCGCAGCGGCGCAACAAACGGAGGGCGGCATGAATACCGATTTTTATCTTTTGTTCGACCGCGTGGAGATTCAGGGCGCAAACTGTATTTCCTCGCCGCTAACCTACGGTTTTCCCGCGCTCAGCGGCTTCCTCGGCGCCATCCATGCGCTGCAACGCCGCCTGCCGCAGGATTGCGGCCTCACCCTCGGCGGCGTGCTGATTGCCTGCCACCGGTGCAGCCCGCAGATATTCCGCGCCGATGCCTACAGCGACGCAACCTTTATCCAAAGCCGCAACCCGCTGAAAAAAGACGGCAGTACGGCTTCGATTATCGAAGAGGGCAAAACCGACCTGACGGTCAGCCTGGTCGTCGAAGTGGGCGGCACCCCGAACGACATCAGAAAAAACAAAGAGCAGCGCGAAACCTTATTGCAATCCCTGCTCCAGCAACAGCGCATCGCCGGCGGCAGCGTGCGCCATATCGAACGCACCGCGCTATACGAGTCCCATCAGGCCGAAGAATTGAAAGCCGCGCTGTTCCCCGCCTATATCTTGGCCGATGCCAGCAACGATTTGGCCGCCATCACGCAGGAGCTGCAACTCGGCTGCCGCGTTACCGCCGATAAAGACGGCGGCACCGCCGTCTATGAAGACCGGCCCACCGGCCTGCCGCCGCAGCCGGAAGCCACCGCGCTCGACGCATTGTTTGCCACCGCGCAGTTTTTCCATCTGCCGCCCGATGACGAACATCCGCAATGGCATTCGTACCATATCCGCCAAGGCCGCGGCTGGCTGGTGCCGATACCCGTGGGCTATCAGGCCATCGCGCCGGAACATGCCGCCGGCGTGATGCAGCATGTACGCAATCCCGAATATCCGTCCCGCTATGTGGAAACGGTGTACAGCCTCGGCAAATGGCTGTTCCCCAACAAACTTTCAGACGGCCTCCACGCCTATTTCTGGCGCTACGCCCCACCGCAGGACAACCTTTACCTTATCACCCAGACAACCCGCCCCTAATTAAGGAGACACATCATGGCAAAACCCGAAACCCCCAGCCTGCTGGCCTTTGAACGCAAACTCGACTGCTCCGACGCCGTGTTCAGCCAAACCGACGGCAACAATCCCGAAGCGCAGGAGCAGCCCGTTACCGTCAGCGAAAAATCCGTGCGCGGCACCATTTCCAACCGCCTGAAAAACGCCATCGCCAACGATCCGGCCAAACTTGACGCCGAAATCGAAAAAGCCAACCTGCAAACCGTCGACGTCGCCGCATTAAGCAGCGGCTGCGACACCCTGATTGCGCGCTTCACGCTGAAAGTATTGCCGTTCGACGGCAGCCCGTATGTCTGCAACGGCGCTCAATACCGCGGCAGGCTGCTCGAAACCGCAACGCAATACCTGCAAACGGAAGGAATGCAGGCGCTGGCCGAACGCTACGCCGCCAATATCGCCAACGGCCGCTGGCTGTGGCGCAACCGCATGGGCGCGGAAAACATCCGCATCACCGTGTCCAACAAAAACGACAGTGTAACCGTCGACAACGCCAAGGCCCTGCCGCTGGACCGCTTCGACAGGCCGTCTGAAAACGTCGCCAAAATCGCCGAATGGATCCGCCAGGGCTTAAGCGGCGAAGCCTTTACCCTGCTCAGCGTCGAAGCCCGCGTTCAAGCCGGTTACGGACAGGAAGTCTATCCCTCGCAGGAACTGATTTTAGACACAGGCAAAAGCAACAAAAGCAAAGTGCTCTACCAAACCGGCGGCAAAGCCGGCATGCACAGCCAGAAAATCGGCAACGCCATCCGCACCATCGACACATGGTATGCCCAGGATGCCGCCTTCCCCATCGCCGCCGAACCCTACGGCGCCGTAACCACCCTCGGCACCGCGTTCCGCCAGCCCAAACAGAAAAACGACTTCTACACCCTGTTTGACAACTGGATACTGAAAGGCGAACAACCGAGTACCGAACAGCAGCACTACGTCATCAGCGTCCTTATCCGCGGCGGCGTATTCGGCGCAAGCGGCAAGGAGTAACCCATGTCCAGCCACTACGCCGACCTGAAAGCCATACCGCAGGCCGAAATGCTGCAAAGCCAAGTGGTCGCGCACATCGTGCAGACCCTGCACGGCCTGCTGCCCCGCTTCGGCGGACGCATCGGCATCGGCTTTCCCGCCTACGGGCAAAACCGCACCCTCGGCGGCATCGTCCGCCTGTTCGGCAGCGAAACCGATTTGGACGACCTGCACTGCCTGCTGCAAAACACCGGCCTGTCCGATTACGCCTTAATCGGCCGCATAGAGGAAGTGCCGTCTGAAAAAGTGTACGCCCACGCCCGCTTCGTCCGCCGCCAGCCCAAACACGGCAGCGACCTCAGGCGCGCCGAAAAACGCATGGCGGCGCAAGGCCTCCCGTCCGAAGAAATCCGGCGGCGGCTGGCCGCCAAAGCCGCCAAACGCAGCGCCTGCACCCTGCCGCATATCTTTTTGAACAGCAAATCCACCCGCCAACGCTACCTGCTGGCCGTGGACAAAAAAATCGCCGCCCGAACCGAAGGCACGTTCAACAGCCACGGCCTCAGCCTCGGCGCAAGCGTACCACTGTTCTGACCCTTTTTTTCAGACGGCCTCAGAAAGCCCGTATCACCAAGCCTCCCGCAGGCCGTCTGAAAAAGGGTAAAAACCGAAAATACCGGATAACGGTTTATTTTTATACGGGATTTCTTTGGTTTTATTGTAGTTACCTGCCGAATAGGCAGCTTAGAAAATTAATCGCCATCGTGCGATTCGAATTTATCGGTTACCTGCCGAATAGGCAGCTTAGAAATCTACGAAAACAACCTCTACATCCAAATTTTAGTTACCTGCCGAATAGGCAGCTTAGAAAGCCTACATAATCTTTAAGCCCGCTCACAGCCTGTTACCTGCCGAATAGGCAGCTTAGAAATCAGCAGGATGCCAATATTCAGGCTAATAACAGTTACCTGCCGAATAGGCAGCTTAGAAAGCTTTGATTGCAATGAAACGGAACGGAAATTTGTTACCTGCCGAATAGGCAGCTTAGAAATCTTTAGCGCGGGTTTCCCAAAGCGGCAAACAGTTACCTGCCGAATAGGCAGCTTAGAAAGTTCTGCGCGTATGGCATGGAACGACTTTACGGTTACCTGCCGAATAGGCAGCTTAGAAATGATTCCGACGACGTGGATGTCGGGGTTCCTTGTTACCTGCCGAATAGGCAGCTTAGAAAAACCTACAATTTTAATCACGACCACTTCCCCCGTTACCTGCCGAATAGGCAGCTTAGAAATTCCGCCAAGGCTTTCCTCACGGCATCGATACGTTACCTGCCGAATAGGCAGCTTAGAAATTATAAACTTGATAGCGACGCGCATAGACTTTGTTACCTGCCGAATAGGCAGCTTAGAAAATTGACCGATGAAGGTAAAGCCTTGGGTTGGCGTTACCTGCCGAATAGGCAGCTTAGAAAATATCCGTAATGATGCCGTCGTACTCAACGCCGTTACCTGCCGAATAGGCAGCTTAGAAAACCCGCAAGCAAACGGGCTTGTTGCTACGCCCGTTACCTGCCGAATAGGCAGCTTAGAAATTCTGGCCATTCCGCTTATGCAAGAAGAAAAAGTTACCTGCCGAATAGGCAGCTTAGAAATCGTGCGGGAAAAGAGATGACGGAACTCATCAGTTACCTGCCGAATAGGCAGCTTAGAAATCCATCACAATCCCGATTCCGTGAAGTCGATGGTTACCTGCCGAATAGGCAGCTTAGAAAGCACGCCGCAGGACAAACAGCAATCGCCGCAAGTTACCTGCCGAATAGGCAGCTTAGAAATGAAACGCTCAAAGGCGAATAAGCGCGAAATGGTTACCTGCCGAATAGGCAGCTTAGAAATTTCGTCTAGTTGAATAAAGAGATTGCATCTTGTTACCTGCCGAATAGGCAGCTTAGAAAAAACTGCGTTTGGTTCAAAAGAAAAACGCGATGTTACCTGCCGAATAGGCAGCTTAGAAACTGCCGCACAGGCAGCTTAGAAAGAACTCATCGACGGAATCGCTGCCAAAGACAGGTTACCTGCCGAATAGGCAGCTTAGAAACGCGAAAAGGCTTAAACCGAGGCTAGCCAATAGTTACCTGCCGAATAGGCAGCTTAGAAAATATAAGCTCGACAGCGACGCGCATCGCCTTTGTTACCTGCCGAATAGGCAGCTTAGAAAAAAAAGGCCGAACTCGCCAGCCATTTCATAGAGTTACCTGCCGAATAGGCAGCTTAGAAATGCGCTGTACGCAAAAAATCCTGAGATTGAGAGTTACCTGCCGAATAGGCAGCTTAGAAAATCTGAATACAGTAGAGGGCGAGGGCATTCCTGTTACCTGCCGAATAGGCAGCTTAGAAAGTTCAAGTTCAGGATGACGTTCGACGGTTTTCGTTACCTGCCGAATAGGCAGCTTAGAAAAGAAATCGCAGATGTGAAATCTCGTACGGCTTGTTACCTGCCGAATAGGCAGCTTAGAAATGAGGGCGCGCTTGTTGTGATAGATGAAGCGCGTTACCTGCCGAATAGGCAGCTTAGAAAGAATGTAAAAAGCAGAAACACCATGAAGAACAGTTACCTGCCGAATAGGCAGCTTAGAAAATCCGCGGCATCAAGGGAGAAGCCCACACGCTGTTACCTGCCGAATAGGCAGCTTAGAAAATTCAAAACCGCTTACTATTTAAGCAAAACAAGTTACCTGCCGAATAGGCAGCTTAGAAATTTTCGGCACAAGCTAGAATGTTAGGGAACACGTTACCTACCGAATAGGCAGCTTAGAAACTCATAATCGCAGCCCGATCCGCTCAACTCCCGTTACCTGCCGAATAGGCAGCTTAGAAACAGTTTTTGGCCGAATTCGGCGAAAGCCTTTTGTTACCTGCCGAATAGGCAGCTTAGAAAGCCAGGCTTCTCGACAAGTTGAAAAATGATTCGTTACCTGCCGAATAGGCAGCTTAGAAAAATTTAATGACCGGCATACCATCGGGTATATAGTTACCTGCCGAATAGGCAGCTTAGAAAGCCGGCGAAAGACTGAGCAGATATTTCGATTTGTTACCTGCCGAATAGGCAGCTTAGAAATGCGACTACAAGTGCAGTGTTAATATGACAGCGTTACCTGCCGAATAGGCAGCTTAGAAAACCCATCACTATTGAGTGTGCCGAACTCATCGAGTTACCTGCCGAATAGGCAGCTTAGAAAATCAACAACAGCCGGATACGGTACGTTGATGAGTTACCTGCCGAATAGGCAGCTTAGAAAATCAACAACAGCCGGATACGGTACGTTGATGAGTTACCTGCCGAATAGGCAGCTTAGAAACTATAATTCAATCATCAATTAAACGGAGCAAAGTTACCTGCCGAATAGGCAGCTTAGAAAGCATTGAAAAGCAGCGGCTGGAGGAATTGAACGTTACCTGCCGAATAGGCAGCTTAGAAATTTGTCAGCCGCGGCGGCGGTGTTGAAATTCGGTTACCTGCCGAATAGGCAGTTTTAGAAAATGATGTGCAGCGGGAAAGCCGAGTCGTAATCGTTACCTGCCTAATAACCAGTCGGAGCTTTGGCTTTAGCTGAAACGGTTTTTCAGACGGCCTTGCGGGATTTGTGGTTCGGGGCGGGCGGTTAAGGTGTCTTCGCCGTTAATCTGTAAACGTTTTGTGGTAAAGTTACATTTCCGATATGTTGAGGCCGTCTGAAAACGGGGCGGTCAGGATTGGATGGGCGGATTACGATGAATTTCTTTCGGAAAACCTTGTGGGGTATCGCGGCGTTGTCGGTTTTGACTGCCTGCGGTTCGTTTGTTTCGCAATATGTGCTGGGGATGAATCCCTGCGTTTTGTGTATTTTGCAGCGGCTGTCGGTATTGGCGGTCGGGCTGGTGGCTTTGCTGGCGGCTTTTTTCAGGCAGTCTTCCGGATTCGGGCGGACGGTTTGCGCGCTGGCGGTCAGTATTCCGGCCGTATACGGGGCGGGAGTGGCGGTTTATCAGCGCTATATCCAGAGCCTGCCGCCGGGTACGGCGCCCGAATGCGGCGCGCCGTGGACGTTTCGTTTGAGGGACTGGCCGCTGTTTGAGTGGTACGAACCGGTTATCCGCGGCTTCGGCGACTGCGCGGTGCCGGATTATCTGCTGGGGGTGCCGCTGCCAATATGGAGTGCGCTGTATTTCTGCTTCGTGCTGCTGCTGGTCTGGTTCGGCTGGTTTAAGGCGCGTGCCGTCGGGTAAACGCGGCAAAGCGGCATGCCCTTTTCAGGCCAAAGGCCGTCTGAAAAATTTTCAGACGGCCTTTCGGTATCAAAATAACACAAATCCGTGCCGTCATTCCCGCGCAGGCGGGAATCTAGAATGCGAAATTGAAGAAAACCTTTTTACCCGATAGGTCCTGTGCGGATAGGCCGGATTCCCGCCTGCGCGGGAATGACGGTTGTCGGACAGCATCTTTTCGCGGCATTTCCAATACTCCGAAAGGCCGTCTGAAACTTTCAGACGGCCTTTCTTCATGTCAAACCTTAATCTTCATACGCTTCCATCGGCGGGCAGGAGCAGACCAGATTTCGGTCGCCGTACACGTCGTCCACGCGGTTGACGCTCGGCCAGAATTTGTTTTCAC